>Ga0208496_1000131_pt1 | contig 25098 bp, 34 predicted proteins | sample CryBogmetaGMA2M_FD_184552 | JGI IMG/M metagenome (GOLD analysis project Ga0208496, IMG submission 184552) | Freshwater microbial communities from Crystal Bog, Wisconsin, USA - MA2M (SPAdes) | ecosystem: Environmental > Aquatic > Freshwater > Lake | place: Crystal Bog, Wisconsin, USA | collected... | reverse complement strand
TTTAATTTTTTATTATTGAAAAGATTTTATCCCCCAAGACTAGCCCAATCAACGTCTACATTTTCAATTATTAAAGAAGAGTTATAGATTTGTAGGATAATCAGTAGGAAGACAAAGAACAATAACATAACGAACCCCATGATTGGAGTAGTACCCCAACCAGGAGAAACTTTACCGTACTCAGAGTTAAGAGGTCTTAGAAGTTCACCTAATCTTGTTCTTAATGCCATTGTATACTTAGTAGCGAAATTTTTTGTTTTTACAGTACTATACTAATAGTATTATAAAAAATAACTGATTTCAATGTTAGATGTATTATGGAAACTGCAACAGTTCTTATTATTTTTATAGCTAGTTTGCTTCTTGGTGTAACTGGATATTCAATGTATACTGCATTTGGACCTGGGTCAAAGGATTTGAGGGATCCATTCGAAGATCATGGTGCGATTCGTTCTCAACTGAAGGTAAATTTTTTATTAAGTTGAGGTGAAAATTCTCTCTTTTCATAACTATGATTTAATGTAGGTGAGATTATAGTATCAAGTCCTACTATTTTGGGGAGAAATTAATGCGAAAGTGCCCACACGGAGGATTTTATCCAAACTGAAAGCTGGGGAACACAGCCTAACCAGAACAGACAACTTGCACTGTACACTGGGGTATCGTAGGTTACTATGCTATTTCTATAAAAAATGTTTATGCTTCTGTATATGAAGATACTTAAGTTCTTTGTATAACTTAACTTTCTTGCATTTCCTTCATGATGGTAAATGTCTCCCTAAGAATTGCATAAATGAATTGGATAATAGCTAATGCTAACAAACTAATTAGATCATGGAACGAATAAAAACAATTCTTGTTTTACTATTTTGGTTATTAGTTATTTGAGAATTGGGTAGGATGAGGGGTAATTCCCTACAGATCGATACCGTAGATTTTACAAAATAATTTATAAAATAAGTTATTTTTATCAGTAGTAGTATGTCAAAAAGTTTCTGGGGACATTTTTCCTGTAAATTGTAAGGTCTATAAAGCAATATGAGCTACCTAAAATTCTTTCTATTTTCGCTTTTACTTTTAATTTTGTAAATTAATATTTAATTTCTACATCTAAAATGAGATACGCTTTCATAGTGCTAAAAAGAATTTTAATGCTAAGGTATTCAATTTGTGAGTTGTTGTATACTTGAACTTGCCTTTTGAATAGAAATGTTATTTATTCTATGATTTTCACCTTATAAATATGTGCATTCTTTTTATTTGAGCAATAATTTTTCTAATTTTAAGATGTGTAAATTCACAGTTTGATATGCGGTATACAAAAATAGGTTGAAATTTAATTTTTCTAGAAATTTTGACAGACGCGTATAGTACTAATTTGGATTTGTACCGAATCTTGGGATTTTATTTGGATAAAAGATCGTTTCTCTAATAATTATAACCTCTATTTAATTGAAAGCTGAAACTCTATATTCTACGTATACATCTAAGAATATGATTCTTATTTGGTTTGAGTTAAATATTTTAAAGTTTACAGATTACATGTTAATTTGTTACTGAAGGCATAGTTCATACTTCTATGTAATTTTCTCTGATTTGAAAGATTGTCTAAAGCATGAGATTTTTCATAGTTGAGATTTTTACCTATTTGTTTGTTTGTTTTTGATAAGTTTTGTTCTTATTGAGACTAAATTTATCGTTATTAGAAATTACTACATACAGAACCTACTGGATAGAAAGTAGTTGTGTAAGACTATTAAGCAAAGGAGATGCGCCTTATCGATCAAGGAGCCGTATGAGGTGAAAATCTCACGTACGGTTTTGAAGAAGAGATATCTCATAATAAAGAGTATCGACTTTAACAAGATTAGAGTTACAAAATAAAAGTAGGGATAGGTTTTGATTTAATATCTTTCCTATCCCTATTTTTATTTAAAAAGAATTATTTTTTAGCTATTCTAGGTGGGTCTCTGAAGAAGACTGCAAAGAAGATCACACCTAAAGTTCCTGCAAGTAAAAAAACGTATACTAATGTTTCCATAAGATAATTATTATTTCTTCTATATATTTTACTCTATATTTCTAGCAAGTATTAAACTGCGCCTTGTTTTTTTGTGCTTCGATCACCAAGTTTTTGGAATGCACCGAATTCTACTTGTTCTGTAATTTCTGCACCTATGCCACTAAATACATCTCTAAACAGTGTTCGAGACCCATGCCATAAATGTCCTAAGAAAAATAGCAGAGCAAAGTTTGCATGTCCAAAAGTGTACCAACCTCTAGTACTACTTCTGAAGACTCCATCAGATTCTAGAGTAGTACGATCAAATTCTAATACTTCGCCTAGCTGTGCTTTTCTTGCGTATTTTTTCACAGTTGGTGCATCTGTGTAGACTTGTCCATTTAGTTTACCTCCGTAGAAACTTACTGTTACACCGACTTGCTCGATACTATATTTGGATTCTGCTCGTCGGAAAGGTATATCTGCACGAATAATTCCATCTTTATCCACTAGTATAACTGGAAATGTTTCAAAGAATGCAGGCATTCTTCTTACAGTTAGTTCTCTTCCTTCTTTGTCTTGGAATATAGGATGCCCTAACCAAGCTTCAGCAATACCATCTCCTTTGTTCATAGGTCCGGCGCGGAATAAACCGCCTTTCGCTGGATTATTACCTACATAGTCGTAAAAAGCTAGTTTATCTGGAATACGAGACCAGGCATCACTTAAAGATAGACCATCATTAAGAGAATTTTCAACTCTTCTTTCAATTTCTTGTTGGAAGTATCCACTATCCCATTGGTATCGTGTAGGACCAAATAATTCTATAGGAGTAGTTGCACTACCGTACCACATGGTACCTGTTACAACAAACGCAGACCAAAATACAGCTGCAATACTACTAGATAATACTGTTTCTATGTTACCCATACGAAGAGCTCTATAAAGTCTTTGTGGGGGTCTAACAGCAATATGGAAAATACCAGCTAAAAACCCAAGAATGCCTGCAGCTATGTGATGTGATGCTATACCACTTGGGTTAAATGGGTTGAACCCTTCTGGACCCCATGTTGGAGCAACCGGTTGGACTTTACCTGTAATTCCATATGCGTCAGATACCCAAATCCCAGGACCCCATGCTCCCGTAATATGGAAAGCACCAAATCCAAAACATAAAACTCCTGATAATAGTAAGTGTATACCAAAAATTTTGGGAAGGTCTAGTGCGGGGTTTCCTGTTCTTGGATCTCTGAATAATTCTAAATCCCAATATACCCAATGCCAAATGGCAGCAAGGAATAGTAGTCCTGACAATCCTATATGAGCTAAAGCAACACCTTCAAAACTCCAGAATCCTGGGTTAGAAATACTTTCTCCTGTAATACTCCAGCCGCCCCAAGAATCTGTGACACCGATACGTGCCATAAAAGGCATAACAAACATACCTTGTCTCCATATAGGATTGAGAACTGGGTCAGATGGATCAAATACTGCTAATTCATACAAAGCCATAGATCCCGCCCATCCAGCCACAAGGGCTGTATGCATTAAGTGAACCGCAATTAATCGTCCTGGGTCATTTGGTTGAGTCGATGTAGAATATTATTACTCGCACCTCTCACTTAGATCTGGACATGACGCCTTTCGCTTCATCCAGCTCCCGATTCAGTATGAGATTTTCTATCTCTTTGACTCATGTGTAAATGTAATGCCAATTTAGTTGAATTGAGATTACGTTTTTAGGTTTCCAATTTGATTGGGTACCCTTTTATTTGGGATTCGTATCCACGTTTTTCACATGTATGGTTTTATTCCTTGAGTGTTTCTGATGTGTGATTCTCGTTACGTTTTGAGTTGATCCCTCTTTTACTTACTAAAATCTTCATTAAACAGTTAGAATTCACCAAGAATGTTAATGAAATTAGTCTCAGAAACATTTTATACCTGTAAATTCAGTTTTGGTGTCTTTAGATGCCATTATTTTTGTTACTGTCTTTTCTTTTATGAATATTTCAGTCTTTTTTAAGATCTTAAAGTTTGAATTTATTTAGATAGACAGTCTTTATGATAATTTTTCCAATTTTTGATGTTTGGGGCAAGTCTATTTCTTTTCTCTAGGTATTCCATCGTTGAACGTTTAACAAGCTTCATTATTTCTCGTTTTAGTGAGGTAATTTTCGTTAGATGGTTCATTCTTAAACTTGCCATATGACAGGATAGTGAAGTTCCAATCTAAGAAGTTGAAGCGGTATGTCGCAGCTATTAGTTTTGTCTTCATAAGAATAAGGTTAAGATTTTTCTTTTTTAAGAATAAATTAAACCTGATTGGCAATTTTACTCAATTTGTTGTTGGGTTTTAGACAGAATACTGTATCTTCAACTTTTCTTATCGAGTGTTCGATAATTTGTATACAATTTAAGGATATTTTTGTAAATAAGGGGATGATTAAAACTCCGGTTCTGGGTGGAGTTCCCCCATATCTGGGAAGTTTATATATTCACCTCACTTGAAGCATGGGTATAGTCTATCTTTTATATTTTATACTCTTGTTTAATGTGATGTGAATTTATAACCGATTCAAACATTTTTTAATATTGACTTTTAAAATCTGTTTTACCCTCTATCTCTTTATTTTTTGTTCTGGAATATTGATTTTTGTACATTATGGGATGAGAGTCCGGCCCCCAAGGCTTAATTTGTGGTTTAGAATCTTGTTTCGTGATTGCCACCTTCTCTCTTTAATACTTGGTATAGTCTTTTCCTTTAGACATTTTTATAACTCGTAAAGATGATTCTTTCCAAGCAAGTATTGCCGTTTCTAAGTTCGGTTTCACGTTTAATTCTTTTTTTCATCTATTCCAGAGATGTTTTTCCCTTTTTGGGTTGAGTTATTTGCCTAACAGGTAACATTCGTGATAAAGGATTTTAAGATTATCTTTTGAAGTTTTTTTACTTATACTGTGTTTTTCGTTTTAACGGTCTTATTTATTCTCATTTGAAAACACTAGATTTTCATCTGAAATTTTTTCAGTTTAGGTCTTCCCAAGATTTATTTCCATACGTGAAGTATTTAATCCTGTGTTTTTACTCTGTAGAATATTTTTCTGAACCTTTTGACAGTTACGTCAAATCCTACCCACATCGAGGAATTCTGTATCTCGTCATACCTACTATATTTGACTTATATAGACCTTGAATGTGTTTTTTTTCGTTCCATCTATTTAATTGTTTTGCAGTTTTAGGTCGAACCAATGCGCCCGTTAATTTCCCTTGTTCGTGCACTTCTCTGTTTCAAAAGAGTGCGGGAATATGATAACTTAGTAAGAATTTGCAAGGTCGTTTTTCTTCTTCACAGTAGGACGTTTTTCTAGGTTCTATTTGACCTTTACATGCTCCTTAACGCCAGTGTGAGATTAACGACATTCCCTCTGATTGCGTCCTTTTGCCAGCTTCAGTCTTACGAAATCGAGTCGTATCGCTGTGGCAAGGTTTAGATTCACTCGTGAACTTCGAGGGTAGGGTTTTCACCTACATTAAATTATGATAGTTAGAAAAAGAGAGTTTCTTTTCCTTGTAGACATTATCTTTCTATAAACGAATCGCACAAAACAACTGTGTGTACTCTATACCAAGGCAAACCCATTGAATTTATTCCTCCTTTAAGATTTAGTATTTAACTTTCTTACTTATTCTGGTAATTTTTATTTTACCTAATTACAGATTATATATCGAAACTCAGTTCTTGGTATAATTATTTTTGTAACTAGTTGTTTTTTCTTATACCAATTTTATTGACATCGTATATTATACGAATGCAGAGTATAAATTTAATTAGCTAAATCTACGTAATTACAACAAGTAGTAATCAATAAGAACGCATAACCGCACTGGAATTGCGCACATGAGATTTTTTATCCTATATAAAAAAATTTTGTTTTCTATATTTATATAGTTTTTTAATATTATGTTACATTTTTAGGGAGAATTTAATAATGGCAACTTATAAAGTTAAATTAACAGGATCTGGTGTAGATGCAACGATTAATTGTCCAGATGATCAGTATATTCTGGATGCAGCTGAGGAACAGGGTGTAGATTTGCCATATTCGTGTCGTGCAGGTGCATGTTCTACATGCGCAGGTAAAGTTGTATCAGGTACTGTTGATCAATCGGATCAATCGTTTTTAGATGATAGTCAAATTGCGGCTGGTTTTGTATTAACTTGCGTTGCATATCCTACATCTAATGCTACAATTTTGACGCATCAAGAAGAGTCTTTGTATTAATTTTTATGTAATGTATGAAAAATGCTCTGGAATATTGATTCAGAGCATTTTTTATGACTATAATTTTACTTCTATATAAACGCCTGATGGCAAATCTAATTTCATCAGAGAATCTATTGTTTTAGAAGATGGGTCATACACATCTATTATTCTCTTATGAGTACGAGTTTCAAAATGTTCTCTAGAATCTTTGTTTACATGAGGAGATCGTAGTACACAATAGATTTTTCTCTTAGTTGGGATAGGTATTGGACCCATTGTTAAAGATTCGGATCTAGAGGCAGTTTCAATTATTTTTTCGCACGAGGAATTTAGTAGGGATATTTCGTAACTTTTTAATCGTATTCGTATTTTTTGCTTTTTCATGTGACATCTCTTTGCCAAATTTATTCAATAATTTTAGAGACTACACCTGCTCCAACTGTTCTTCCTCCCTCTCGGATAGCGAATCGCATACCTTTTTCAATTGCTATAGGATGAATTAATTGTGCAGTCATTTTTATACGATCTCCTGGCATTACCATTTCAGCAGGTGTACCATCGTCACTGGTAAATTGAGTAATTGTTCCTGTAACGTCTGTGGTACGAACATAAAATTGTGGTCGATAGCCAGTGAAAAAAGGAGTGTGACGTCCTCCTTCTTCTTTCGTTAAGACGTAAACTTCACCTTCAAATTTTGTGTGTGGAGTTATGGAACCAGGCTTGGATAATACCATTCCTCTCTCTATATCCACTTTTTGTATTCCTCTAAGAAGAATCCCTACATTATCACCAGCCATCGCTTCTTCTAAACTTTTTTGGAACATTTCAAGTCCCGTTATTGTTGTATTTCTAGTTTCTCGCAACCCTACAATTTCAATCGTGTCACCTACTTTCACTTGGCCTCTTTCGACTCTACCCGTGGCAACGGTACCTCTACCGGTTATAGAGAATACATCTTCGACGGCCATTAAAAAGCTCTTATCGATTTCTCTTTCCGGAGTAGGTATGTATGAGTCAACTTTATCCATCAAGTTGTATATTGTGTCTACCCATTTATCTTGACCTCGTGTTATTTTTGGATTATTAGTTAATGCTTCCAATGCTAGTAGAGCAGATCCAGATATGAACGGAATTTCATCGCCTGGAAAATCGTATTTAGACAGTAGCTCTTGAACTTCTAATTGTACTAATTCTAGTAATTCTGCATCATCCACCATATCAGCTTTATTTAAAAACACCACTATGTGTGGTACTCCAACTTGTTTGGCAAGTAGTATGTGTTCACGAGTCTGTGGCATCGGTCCATCCGCAGCTGAGCACACTAAGATTGCTCCGTCCATTTGAGCTGCCCCGGTAATCATATTTTTTACATAATCTGCGTGTCCAGGACAATCTACATGTGCATAGTGACGTTTTTCTGTTTCGTATTCAATATGAGCCGTATTAATTGTTATTCCTCTAGCTCTTTCTTCAGGCGCGGAGTCAATTTCATCAAATTTTTTTGTGATCCCCGTGTAACTTGATAATGTTGCAGATATAGCGGCTGTCAACGTAGTTTTACCATGATCGACATGACCGATGGTACCTATATTTACATGTGGTTTTAATCGTTCAAATTTAGCTCTTGCCATACGTGGTTTTAAGTATTAATTTTGTTATACAGTCTCTTTGCTTTTGGATTTATTTGATAGTTTTAAAATCTGTAGTGTGCAAATGCTTTATTTGCTTCGGCCATTCTGTGAGTCTCTTCTCTTTTTCGAATAGAATTTCCTGTTTCATTAGCAGAGTCCATCAATTCATTAGCTAATTTTATAGCCATCGTTTTACCAGATCGTTCCCTCGAAAATTTTGTAATCCATCGTAGTGCCAAATTTGTTCCTCTAAAAGCTCTGACTTCCATTGGAACTTGATATGTTGAACCTCCAATTCGTTTCGCTTTTACCTCAACTAATGGAGTGACTTTTCTAACGGCAGTTTCCAGAATGTTCAATGGTTCTTCGCCTGTTTTTTCTTTTATTATATCAAAAGCTTGATAAATAACCCTTTGGGCCAAGTGTTTTTTACCTTCTTGTAAAATTCGAACCGTTAACATGCTAACAAGTCTACTGTTATGAATAGGATCTGGTAGGGCTAATCTCTTTTTTGCAGTTGTACGTCTAGACATGGTTATTATTTAATTCTTTCTCAAAGAGTTTTTATTATTTTGGTTTTTTTGCACCGTATTTGGAACGACTTTGTTTTCTATCTTTAACACCTGAAGCATCCAAAGTACCTCTAATAATATGATACCTAACACCTGGAAGATCTTTTACTCTACCCCCTCTAATTAGAACGACTGAATGTTCTTGAATATTATGGCCAATACCAGGTATATAGGCCGTTACTTCAAAACCCGATGTTAACCGAACTCTAGCAACTTTTCTTAGTGCTGAGTTAGGTTTTTTTGGTGTTGTGGTGTAAACCCTTGTACAAACTCCTCTACGTTGAGGACAGCTTTTTAGAGCAGGAGATTTAGTTTTCTTTTTGATTTGGTCTCGTTCAGATCTAACTAACTGTTGAATTGTTGGCATATTGTATTTCTAATTTTGTGGTATTTCTATTTTAAGATTGTGAATTATTATTTGAAATTTTATATTTTCTTAAAAATCGTTCTACACGTCCTTCTGTATCTAAAAGTCTTTGAGATCCTGTATAGAATGGATGGTTGCCTGACCATATATCAACATTTAATTCGGAACGTGTAGATCCTACAGTCATAACTAATTGTCCGTCACAGTATACTTTACTTTCTTTGTACCATTTAGGATGGATGTCTTTTTTAGGCATTATTTTCTATTTTATTTGTTGGGTTATCGTTTAGAGAATTGAGGTGCTTTTCTAGCTTTTCTAAGTCCATATTTTTTACGTTCTTTGCTTCGGGAGTCTCGTGTTAAGTAACCTTCAAATTTTAATGCGACTCTGTTTTCTGGATTTATTTTACATAAGGCTCTAGATAAACCTAATCGTATGGCTTCGGTTTGTCCAGTTAATCCTCCCCCTTCTGCATTTATGTATATATCATATTTATTTTCTAATCCTAAGGTACTTAGTGGAGATTTAGAAACTTGGAGATAATTTGGACTAAATTGTAAATATAAATCACCATTTATTCCATTTATAAGAATTTTTCCTGATCCAGGTATGAGGCGTACTCGTGCAATTGAATTTTTTCTGTGTCCAGTGCCTGTATAAATTATTTGAGTCATATTATTAAATTCCTAATCAATTAATACTTGTTTTGGGTTTTGGGCTTTGTGAGGATGTTCCGAACCGTTATAAACTTTCAATTTAGTAAAAAGTTCTCGCCCTAAGGATCCTTTTGGTAACATCCCTTTGATTGAGTGTTCAAGTATTTTTGATGGTAACCGCTTTTTTAATTCTTTGAAGGTTTCAATTGTTAATCCTCCTGGTCTTCCAGAATGGCGATAATAAAATTTGTCTAATTCTTTTTTACCGGTTACTGTAATTTTTTCAGCATTTATAATAATTACTCCTTGGTTTATGTTTTGGCTACAGTCGTAAATTACATCATTTTTACCTAGTAGAACTTTGCTGATTGCTGTAGATAATCGACCCAGTATTTTTGAGTCTGCGTCAAATAGAAACCATTGAGTTTCTTTTTTTTTCTTAGTAGAAAAACTCGTTTTGTTCATAGTAAAGTATTTTTTGTTAGTGTTATAATTTATTTTTCAAATTTTTTTCTTTTGGTAAGTTAATACCTAATCGTTTTTGGAGAGCTTCTATTACTTCTTCCGCGGATTTTTGGCCAAAATTTTTTATTTCTAGTAGGTCTTCTTGAGAATAATCTAGTAAATCTGCAACAGAATGAATTTGAGCTCGTTTTAGACAATTGTATGCTCTAACTGATAATTGCAATTCTTCGATAAGAATTTGATTGATCCTAGCTCCTTCTGGTATTATATTTTCTTCTTCTGATTTAAAATGTATTGTCTTTAAAGGGTTAAATAGATTAATTAAAATTGTTGAACTTTGACCAATAGCTTCTTGGGGTGAGATACTACCATTTGTCCAAATTTCTAAAAATAGCTTATCTTTAAGAGAATGCTGAGTATATCTTACTTCTTCAATTGAGTAGTTTACTTTTTTTACTGGCATAAAAATTGCATCTACTTGTAAGAAGTCAAAGGAAGATTCATCAGTACATTTTTCTATAATTTGATAGCCTTTCCCTACTTCAATTCGAAACTCCATTTCTAAAACGTTATTGTTGCATATGGTTGCAATATATTGTTTTGGGTCAACTATTTCAACTTCTGAAGGTAAATCAAAGTTCGCAGCCGTCACAATAGATGGACCTTGTACACGCAATCTACCAATCGAAGATTCTTTACTATAGCTTTTCAGTACAACTTCTTTAAGGTTTAACAAAATTTCTAATACATCTTCTCTCACACCTGGTATAGTTGAAAATTCATGATTTATACCTGCTATTCTGACAGCCACTATTGCGGCTCCTTCTAAGTCAGAAAGTAGTACTCTCCTCAATGCATTGCCTACTGTAATTCCTTGGCCTTGGTCTAAAGGGTGTAAGATAAACTTTCCGTATTGATCTCGGACAGTATCATTTTTTGACTCGACACACTCTATTTCAAATTGAGCCATATTAGTCTTGTGAGATATAATTTCTTGGTTAAATGCGTCGTTTTTTAGGAGGTCTACAACCATTGTGAGGTACTGGGGTTATATCACGTATTAGTGTAATTTCTAAACCTGCCGCTTGTAAAGCCCGGATAGCTGTTTCTCTACCAGCTCCTGGACCGCAGATTAGTACTTCTGCTTTTTTTACCCCTTGTGTAATTGCCTCTTTGCTGGCTTTTTCAGCTGCAATTTGAGCTGCAAATGGTGTACCTTTTTTAGCGCCTTTAAAACCAATAGCGCCAGCGGATGCCCATGAGATTGTTTCACCGAGAGTATTTGTTATGGTTATTATAGTATTGTTGAAAGTGGATTGAATATGTGCAACTCCATTAGGGGTTGCTTTCTTATTTTTTTTTACGGAGGATTTTTTTATTTGTATTGCCATATACTTTACATATCTATAGGTAATGTTTATAGTTGAGATCTATTTAGTTATTTTCTTTTTCCCGGCTACGGTTTTTTTGCTACCTCGTCTAGTTCTAGCATTTGTTCGTGTTCTCTGCCCTCTTAAAGGTAATCCCAATCGGTGTCTTCGACCTCGATTACAATTAATTTCCATTAATCTTTTTATATTAACAGACTCAATTCTTCGTGCCGTACCTTCTACTCTGTATTCTTTGTCGATTATTTCTCTTATATTACTTATGTCTTGGTCTGTTAAATCTTTGCACCTTGTACTAGGATTCACTTGAGCTTTTAATAGGATTGTTTGTGAGCTCGATAGTCCTATGCCATATATATATGTTAATCCAATTTCAATTCGTTTGTTTCTAGGAAGGTCTACCCCTGCGATACGTGCCACTATGTTCTCCTGTAATATAATTTACTTATTTAATTTGAATATAAACTTTATTTACGTTTCATCTTTGCACCACCTTGACGCACTTTTAGGCGGGGATCAGTTTTACTTATTACATACAACCGACCTCGTCTTCGAACAATCTGACAGTCTTTACTTCTTTCTTTCAAACTACCTATCGAACTTACGACTTTCATAAATTACGTATTTATTAGAAATTTTTAAGATACATATAATTAAATGGAGATACAATTGGATTATTTATAGGTTCATAACAATAAAAAATTTATAGTATTTGACATTTATTTCATTATATTTTCATAATTTTTTGATATTAAATATGTTTGAACTTGTTTGGAAGTATCGATTGCAACACCTACGAGTATTAGAAGTGAAGTGGCGCCTAAACCTTTGAATGTAGAAATGTTAGTTAAATTTTCGATGATACTTGGAATTATAGCAATGCATGCTAAAAATAATGCTCCTAGAAATGTTAGTCTATTCAATGTTTTTTGTAAATAATCTGTAGTAGCTTTACCAGGTCTAATTCCAGGAATACTGGATTCCATTTTTTTTAAATTTTTTGAAACGTCTGATGGATTGATTACTAAGGATGCATAAAAATAGCTAAAGAATAGTATTAAAACGAAATAGAATATTAAATAGATAGTCTTATTACCTCCAGTAGGTGATAAGGTATTTGTCAGATTTAGAATTATTGAGTTTTTTGTTATTTGGCTTACGTATGTAGGTAATACTAAAAATGCAGATGCAAATATTATGGGCATAACTCCACCTTGGTTTAGTCTTAGAGGTAGATAACTAGTTTTATTTTCTAGTTGCCCTTTTCCCAATTGCCTAGCCGATATGATTGGTATTCTTCTAGTTCCTTCTTGTACAAAAATTATTCCTACGATCATCCCTAAGAAAATTAGTGCTATAGTAATTAATTCAAATAGGTTTTCATTCGTTTTCATAATGTTTGAACTTTGTTGCAACAATTTAGGTAGTCCAGAAATAATGTTTACAAATATCAGTATTGATGCACCATTTCCAATACCTTTTTCTGTTATTTGTTCTGAAATCCACATAACTAACATAGATCCAGTAGTTAAGGAAAGAGTCATTTCTAAAATAAATTGCGTGTCCCAATTGAATACATATGGTCTAACCCAAAAAGATATACCTAAACTTTGTATAACTGACCAGCCAAGAGCTAGGTATCTTGTAATTTGGGATATTTTTTGTCTTCCTAATTCCCCTTCTTCTTTTTGTAATTTTTCTATACTTGGTATTGAGGTAGTAGCTAATTGTATTAGAATCGATGCATTGATATATGGTACTATCCCAAGTGCAAAAATACCGATAGATGCAAAACCCCCTCCCGAAAATATATTTAAAAAACTTACTATAGGGTTATTGGATATACTTTGGTAGAAGGCATCATGATCTACTCCAGGCACCGGAATGAATGTTCCAAACCTCGATAGGATTAGTAAAGTCACAGTCAGAATAACTCTGTACTGCAGTCCATATGTATTTTTATTTTTTTTTATTTTTTGCATTAGGTATTAGAAATATTTTTGTCATACATCTTTGGTATTAGGTTTAAGCCATTTTTGGGATCCTAAATAAGTTGGTTAAACCTAACATTTTTAATTATGTGTTAATTATACCTCTCCTATTTGTTATCTGAAGGAATGTTGTTAGTTTGGAAAGGGCATTTGTAGCTGCACGGGCGTTATTTAGAGGGTTGTCAGATCCTAATTGTTTAGCAAGAATATTTTTTATTCCTACTAACTCTAAAATTGTTCTTACCGATCCACCTGCAATTACCCCAGATCCTGGAGCGGAAGGTCTTATAATAACTCTGGCAGCTCCCGATTGTCCTGTAGTTAGGTGGGGTATAGAATTGTCCCTTGTTATAGGTACATGGATTATATGTTTTTTACCATCTGTTACGGCTTTCTTCACAGCTCCTATAACATCACTTGCTTTCCCTACACCTACACCTACTTGTCCTTTTTCATTACCAATTATAAGTATTGCTCGAAAGCTTAACTTTTTCCCTCCTTTGACAACTTTGGTAACTCTTCTTACTTGAACGATTTTTTCTTGCCATTCGCTATCTTTTTCTTTTGATTTATTTGTTTTTTTACGACTAGACATAATTTATTTGTAGTTAGAATTTAAGACCATTTTCTCGAGCTGCATCTGCCAATGCTTTAATCCTACCATGATATCTATGACCGCCTCTATCAAAGATAACATTTTCTATATTTGCTTCGAGTGATTTTTTTGCTATCAATTGACCTACAATTGTAGACGCCTCACATGTTGATTTTGAATTTATTTTAGAATTTATATTTTTATCCAAAGTTGAGCTAGATGCAATTGTTTTTCCGGTACTGTCGTCTATTAGTTGAGCATAAATATGTTTGTGTGATCGAAATACTGACAATCTCGGTTTTTCAGATGTTCCTTTTATCTTTTGACGAATTCTACGTTTAATTTTATCTATAGTTTTTTGTAGCATATGTTAAATTTATTATTTTATTTTTTACCTGCTTTTCCTATTTTTTTACGTACATATTCTCCTTGATATCTTATACCTTTGCCTTTGTAGGGTTCTGGAGATCTAACTAGACGAATGTTGGCGGCAATTTGACCTACTAACTCTTTGTCAAGTCCCCATACTGTTATGCTAGTATTATTTTCAGCTGATAGTTTTATACCTTTAGGTGATATTATTTTCACTGGATGACTATATCCCACACTTAATGATAGTGTGTTCCCATCTATTTGAGATCTGTATCCAACACCTTGTAATTCTAATTTTTTTTGAAATCCATTTGTTACACCAGTTATCATGTTATAAATAAGACTTCGATAAGTCCCATACAGTTGTTGGGAATTAACTATATTTTCATTTGGAGCAATCGTTATGATTTTGTCATTCTGAATTATCTTGATTGAGTTTGGTAAGTTTCGAGATAACTCGCCTTTAGGACCTTTTATTACAATATTACTATGATTTAATACTACGTTTACGTTATCTGGGACTTTTATCGGGAGTTTACCTATTCTGGACATATTTTGTGTAAAATTTTGTTTACCATACATAACATAATACTTCACCACCTAATCCTTGATGGCGTGCTTTATTATCTGTCATAACACCTTGAGATGTTGAAATTACAGCTATTCCTAAACCGCCTAACACCCTAGGTAGTTCTTTTCTATTTGCATAGACTCTTAAACCTGGTTTGCTAACTCGGCGTAATGAAGTTATTATTGGTTGCCGGGTTTTTCCCATATATTTTAATGAAAGTAATAACTGCATGTTAAATGTGTTACCTACTTCTTCAATATTTTGTATGAATCCTTCTTCAAGAAGGATACTTGCAATGTTACGCGTCATTTTAGTACACGGAACTTCCACTATTTGATGTTTAGCTAGATTGGCATTCCGTAAACGTGTAAGCATATCCGATATCGTATCGTTAACCACGAAGCCTCCTTATAGTATTATTTTTATTACTTAATTATCATTAAATGGCATTCCTAATGCTTTTAATAATGCAATTCCCTCTTGTTGGGTAATAGCTGTAGTTGTTATAGATATATCCATACCTCTAATTTGGTCTACTTTATCATATTCTATTTCTGGAAAGATTAATTGTTCTTTAATTCCTAAATTGTAATTTCCTCGTCCATCAAAACCTTTTACGCTTACCCCTTTAAAATCTCTAATCCGAGGTAAGGATAAGTGAATGAAACGTTCCAAAAATGAATACATCAGCTGTTTTCGCAGAGTTACTGCCATTCCAACCGGCATCCCATCCCGAATTTTAAACCCAGCGACAGATTTCCTAGCTTTTGTAATGATCGGTCGTTGCCCGGTTATAGAAGCAAGCTCTTGGATGCTCGTATCTAATGTTTTATTACTTTTTGACGCCTCTCCCAAGCCTCTATTGACTGTTATTTTAGTAATTTTGGGAACTTGATGTATATTTTTATAATGAAATTGTTCCATTAACAATGGTATAACTTTTTCTTTGTAATAGATTCTTAAAGTTTGATTCATAAAATTTTAATTTGGTTTTACAATAACTTTTTTAAAGCTCTTATTTTTTTCCCATCCGGATTAATTTGTATGCAGATTCTACTAGCCAACTTTTTTTCCATACTATAAAGCATGACATTCGATTTATCTATGGGGGCTTCAAATTGAGAGATACGGCCAATATCACCTTCTTTTTTCGGTTTTATATGTTTTTTCTTGATATTAACGTCTTTTACAACAATTTGATTCATTTTTCTCAAAATTTGAATAATTTCACTGATTTTTCCCTTATCTTTACCAGAGATTACTTTAATTGTATCGCCCTTTTTTAGATAAAACTTATTTTGTTTATTCATTATAAAACCTCCGGAGCTAACGATACGATTTTACTAAAGTCTTTATCTCTTAGTTCTCGGGCTATGGGTCCAAATACTCTAGTTCCTCGAGGGTTATTTTCTTTATTAATTATTACAGCTGCGTTATCATCAAATCTAATAGACATACCATCGTTTCGTCGGATTGTTTTTTTTGTTCTCATTACTACGGCTCTGACTACATCAGATCGTTTTATTGGCATATTTGGTGAAGCATCTTTTACTACACCTATAATAATATCTCCTATAGTTGCGTATCGTCTGTTACTACCTAAAACTTTAATGCACATTATTTTTTTTGCCCCACTATTGTCGGCAACGTTCAAATAGGTTTGAGTTTGTATCATATTTTTTATTTAATCTCCAAGATTCGAAATGTTAATTCGGGATGATTTTTGTTTAATTGATTTTAAATTCCATCGTTTTGTTTTACTTAATGGCCTAGTTTCAATTATAGTTACAAGATCTCCCATATGGCATTCATTTTTTTCATCATGTGCTTTATATTTTTTCGTTTTAGTTATAACTTTTCCGTATTTTTTGTGAGTAACTCGGTTTTCTATAGAAACTACAATAGTTTTTTCCATTTTATCACTAATAACAATTCCACTTCTTTCTTTGATAGCCATAGTACTTTATAACTTTATATAATATTTTTTGTTTGTTGTGATGCTAATGTAAGTAGTTGTGCTATTTTACGTTTAGTGTGTTTGAATAGATGAGGTTTAAATGATTGTCGAGTTGTTTTTTTTAAACGTAAATCAAATAATTCTTTTTTTGCTAATAAGATTTCTTTTTTTATAGATTCAGGGTTAACGTTTTTTACTTCATTAAATTTTATAAATGCCATATATATTATTCCTTAGATATAAATTTAGTTTTAATTGGAAGTTTATAAGAGGCGTTTTTTAGTGCTTGATAAGCAATTGATTGTGATACTCCGTTCATTTCGAATAGGACGTGCCCAGGTTTTATAACTGCAACCCAATAATCAGGGGATCCTTTACCTGAACCCATACGGGTTTCTGGTGGTTTTGAGGAGATAGATTTATCAGGAAAAACTCTGATCCAAAGTTTTCCAGTTCTTTTGACATATCTTGTAATAGTTCGACGAGTAGCTTCAATTTGTCTTGATGTTAACCAGACAGGTTCCAAAGCTTGAAGACCATATTCTCCAAAGATTACCGTATTTCCTTTGCTTGCTACTCCACTACGTCTACCTCTGTGTGGTTTTCGAAATTTTGTTCTTTTAGGACTAAGCATATCGTCTTTTTAAGTTAAATATTATGTTTATTCAGATAAAGTTCTAAATTTAGGTGTTAATTCTCCATTAAATACCCAAACTTTTATACCCAGTACGCCATATGTCGTTTGGGCTCGTTTTGTAGCATAATCTATATCTGCTCTGAGAGTCTGGAGAGGTACTCGACCCTCTCTTACCCATTCGCTACGTGCAATTTCAGCACCATTCAATCTACCGGAAACTTGTACCTTAATCCCTTGTATATTTACTCGTTGAGCTTTTTGGATAGCTTGTCTCGTAGCTCTACGGAAAGCCACTCTTTTTTCTAATTGTTGAGATATAAATTCTGCAATTAGAGAAGCATCAGAATCTGGTTTGTTTAATTCTGTAACGTTAATGCGTAGTTGCTTTTTATTATTCAGAATCTTATTCAAGTCTTCTTTTAATTTTTCTATTCCGGATCCAGATCTACCAACTATAATACCAGGACGAGAGCTGTGAATTTCTAGTTCGATTTGGTCTGATTTTCGATTAATTTCGATTTTAGAGATACCAGCTGATGAGAGATTTATCTGGATGTGGTTCCTTATTTTATAGTCTTCTTCTAAGCTCATTGGATAGTCTTCTTTAAGTTTAAACCAGGAGGATCTGTGTTTTTGAGTGATCCCCAATCTAAAACCTAATGGATGTGTTTTCTGCCCCATTGTTATCTCTCCTTTTATGTATAATTTTTAGTATTTACGTACTTATGCTTTTGATACACTTACGTGTATATGACAGGTTGGTTTTTGTATCTTATACCCTCTACCTTGAGCTCGAGGCCTAAATCGTTTAAGAATAGGACCCGCATCTGCATACGCTTCGGCAATCTGTAATTCTCCTTTTTTGATTCCGTTATTATTTTCTGCGTTCGATCCTGCCGATTGTAGAACTTGGAGAATTGGCCGACATGCTGAATATGGCATAAACTCAAGGATCATTAAAGCTTCTTTATACGATTTACCTCGAATTTGATTTAAAACTCTTCGAACTTTGTTTGGGGCTATCCGGATATATTTTGCAACTGCTGTTATCATGAATTAGTTACTCCATAGTTATCGTTTTGTTTTTTTATCACTCTTCACATGAGATCTAAAATTTCTAGTTGGAGAAAATTCCCCGAGTTTGTGTCCAACCATTTGATCATTGACGTATACAGGAACGTGTTGTTTTCCATTGTACACAGCAATTGTATGTCCTACCATGGATGGTAGGATTGTAGAAGCTCTCGACCAAGTTTTTATGATGTCTTTTTTTCCAATTGTATTTAGTAAATCTATTTTTTTTGATAAGGTTGCGCTAATGAAAGGACCTTTAGATAATGAACGACTCATTTTTCACCTGATTATGTAATAGTTTTATTGCATGCTTTTTAAAAAGAATGTGTGATTTTGGACAACCATTGAAGTTATTTTCTTCTTCTAATAATGTAAAAATCACTATACTTTGTTTTTGACCTTGTTTTGACACCTAATGCTGGTTTACCCCAAGGGGTTACTGGTCTTGCTCTACCAATTGGAGATCTACCTTCTCCTCCTCCATGAGGATGATCGCAAGGATTCATAACAACACCTCTTACAGTAGGTCGGATTCCTAACCATCGACTTCGACCTGCTTTTCCTGAAACTACGTTATTATAATCAATGTTTCCAATTTGTCCAATAGTTGCGTAGCAACTTTTTTGTATCATACGAACTTCGCTAGATGGAAGTTTGATGGTAACAAAACTACCATCTTTCGCAACAATCTGTGCAGATGCACCAGCGGACCTAACAAGTTGTCCTCCTTTTCCAGGAGTAAGTTCTACGTTGTGAATTTCAGTTCCTAAAGGTATTAAGCTTAAAGGAAGAGAGTTTCCTACTTCAAGTGGTGCATTTTCCCCTGAAAAAATTGTAGTTCCAATGGAAAGATTCTTTGGATGCAGTATATATCTTTTTTCGCCATCTCTATAATTTAGTAGTGCAATGCGTGCATTTCTATTCGGATCGTATTCTATTGTTGATACTCTAGCTTCCACATTTCTTTTGTCACGTTTAAAATCTATTATTCTGTATCTTTGTTTATGTCCACCACCTTTATGTCTTGTTGTAATAACTCCACGGTTATTTCTTCCAGAAGTGGCTATTTTTTTTCCTATTAGAGTTCTTTCTGGTTTATTAGTAGTAATCTCTTCAAAATTAGAAACAGATCTGTTACGAGTCCCAGGTGTGTATGGTCTATAAATTCGGATAGGCATATTAGATAATTGGGTTTAAGGATTTAAGTTTCTGAGAATAAATTTATAGAGTTTCCATTGGCTAATGTAACTATGGCTTTTTTATAATTTGATTTGTTACCTATAAATTTTCCGATTCTTCTTTGTTTATAAGGTCTATTTAACGTATTAACAGATGTAACTTTAACATTAAACAAATATTCTAGGGCAATTTTAATTTCATTTTTTGTTGTTTTAGGACTAATTGCAAAACTGTATTGGTTTAGTTCTAATAACTTTGTTGCTTTATCAGTGATTATAGGATATTTAATTAGATCAATTATTTGTGTTAACGGCATAAAATTATTCTTGAATATGGGTAATGTTTAACAAAGAGTCTTCTGTAATTAGGATATTTTTTGCTAATATAATGTCTCGAACATTCATATTATTTATATATGAAAGTTGGATGTATGGAATGTTACGTACCGATAATCTAATTGTCTCATTTGTTTCGTTTGTAATAATTAAAATTTTTTTATTTTCTGATCTTATGATTTGAGAGATACAGGTTACGATTTCTTTAGTGTCAGGTTTAGTTATATTTTTAAATAAATTTTCTATTACTATTATCTTGTGAGAGTTGCTATACAGTGCAGTGGTTAAAGCTAATCTTTTTTCTTTAACATTCATTTTTTTATGATAGACTCTCGGTTTTGGGCCAAAGGTAACACCTCCACCATTCCATAAAGGTGAATTACTTGATCCAGAGCGAGCTCTACCTGTGCCTTTTTGTTTCCAAGGCTTTTTACCACCTCCTCGAACTTCACTACGAGTTTTAGATGAGGCTGTACCTTGGCGTTTGTTTATGGCTTGAAGCACGAGAGATTTCTGGATTAAGTATTTAGAAGCAGAATCATTTACCTTTAGAGAAATAGATACGAACTTATTAGGAATTAGATTTCCGTTTAAATCTTGAACGTCATATTTTAATTGTTTAATTATTGTCATTTTGTATCTCTCTTTTATATCAATTAATTTTAATTAGTTATGATTTTTTTATACTTAAAAGATTCCCTACTTTTCCGGGAACAGCTCCTTTAATGACTAATAAATTATTTTCTACATTGGTAATTATTATTGGAAGATTTTTTACAGTTCTTTGCTTCCCACCTAATCGACCTGCCATTTTCTTACCTGGGTATACTCTACCTGGTGTTGTTCCCATACCTATAGAACCGGGTTCGCGGTGATTCTTTGAACCGTGAGTCATTGGACCTCTTGTGAAATTATGTTTTTTTATTGTCCCTGCGAATCCTTTACCTGTTGTTTTACCTGTAATGGAAACTTTGTCGCCTATAGTGAATAGACTTACAGAGATAATTGTTCCTAGAGATGCCGATTGTAGTGTGGTGTTTTTGTATTCTTTTAAATATTTTACAGGTGAACTGTTTGATTTTTTTAAATGTCCAAGTTTGGCCTTATTAAGTACACTTGATTTTACATCATAGTAACCTATCTGTATAGAACTATATCCATCGGTTTCAGGAGTTTTTATTTGTGTGATTTTGCAAGGTCCGGCTTTAATTATTGTTACTGGGATGGCTAAACCAGAAGAATCGAAAACTTGTGTCATTCCTATTTTTGTGCCCAGAATACCTATGTTCATAACTGTAGCTAAAATGTAAGTTTTTATACAAATGACAGAAAACGTAGCTCTCTATTTTTTTATTACAAAATAAAATACCATACTATTTTGGTATTTTGAGCCTTTCTGGATAATTTATAACTTATTTTATCGATGGTTCGGAAAAATCTACTTGTAAGAGTTATTTATAGATGTATTATAAGGCTTATTATAATAAGCTCTTTATTTTTATTACTTAACTAATATTTGAAATCTATGGGAAAAGTTGTTGGGATAGATTTAGGAACGACGAATTCGGTAGTAGCGGTGATGGAAGGAGGAAAACCGACGGTTATTCCTAATGCAGAGGGATTTAGAACAACTCCTTCCGTAGTTGCTTATACAAAAAATGGTGATCGTTTAGTAGGGCAAATTGCTAAACGACAAGCGGTTATTAACCCTGATAATACATTTTATTCAGTCAAACGTTTTATAGGTCGAAAATCAGACGAAGTTTCTGAGGAATTGAAACAGGTTTCGTATATTGTAAAAACTGATTTTCAAGGAAACATAAAACTTGAATGTCCTGCGTTAAAGAGAGATTTTGCTGCAGAGGAGATGTCCGCTGAAGTTTTAAGAAAGCTCGTAGATGATGCAAGCAAATATTTAGGAGAAAATGTAAAGCAGGCGGTTATAACGGTCCCCGCATATTTTAACGATTCTCAAAGACAAGCTACGAAAGATTCTGGTAAAATTGCTGGGTTAGAAGTTTTGCGAATAATAAATGAACCTACAGCTGCATCTTTAGCATATGGATTAGATAAAAAGAATAATGAAACTATTCTTGTATTTGATTTGGGTGGTGGTACATTTGATGTTTCGGTATTAGAAGTGGGTGATGGAGTCTTTGAAGTTTTGTCAACAGCCGGTGATACACATTTAGGAGGAGATGATTTTGATGACAAGATAGTTAAATGGTTGTTATCGGAATTTAAAACAGAAAGTAGTATTGATTTGAAAACAGATCGCCAAGCATTACAAAGATTAACTGAAGCATCGGAGAAAGCGAAAGTAGAATTATCAAATTTGACTCAAACAGAAATTAATTTACCTTTCATAACGGCTACAAGTACTGGACCGAAGCATTTAGAACGTATTTTGACTAGGGGAAAATTTGAAGAATTATGTTCTTCTTTAATTGATAGGGCAAGAACCCCTGTAGACAGTGCTTTGAAAGATGCAAAATTAGATTCCAGCAAGATTGATGAAGTTGTTTTGGTTGGAGGTTCCACTAGGATTCCAGCAGTTAAAGAATTAGTGAAAAAAATTCTAGGTAAAGAACCAAACCAAACGGTTAACCCTGATGAAGTTGTTGCCATAGGAGCAGCTGTACAAGCAGGTGTGTTGGCTGGAGAAGTTAAAGATATTTTGCTTTTGGATGTAACTCCTTTATCTTTAGGTGTTGAAACATTAGGGGGTGTTACTACTCGTATTATTGCACGTAATACCACAATCCCTACAAAAAAATCTGAAGTGTTTTCTACAGCTGTTGATAATCAGCCTAATGTCGAAATTCATGTTTTACAAGGAGAACGAGAGTTTGCTCGAGATAACAAAAGTTTAGGTACCTTTAGACTCGATGGTATTTTACCTGCTCCACGAGGAATCCCTCAAATTGAAGTAACGTTTGATATCGACGCTAATGGGATTTTGTCTGTTACTGCAAAAGATAAGGGTAGTGGCAAAGAGCAATCTATAACAATTAGTGGAGCTTCGACACTACCTAGTGATGAAGTTGAAAGAATGGTTCGAGAATCTGAACAGAGTGCATCTACAGATAAAGAAAAACGAGAAAAAGTTGACTTGAAAAATCAAGCTGATTCTTTATGTTATCAATCTGAAAAACAGATTTTAGAACTAAAAGACAGAATTACTTCTTCTGATAGGGAGAATCTAACTGCTATTTTAGAAAAATTAAAAGCCGCTATCCAAAATGATGCGTATGAAGAAATTAAATTATTAAGCAAAACTTTACAAGATAGCTTAATGGATTTGGGTAAAAAAGTTTATTCAGCAGGTGGAAATAATACACCTAATGCCTCTTCGCAAGCAGGATCAGAGTCCGTGATTGATGCAGATTTTTCAGAAACTAAGTAGCATTTCACTAGGAATAAGGATACTACACTAGTTCTACTTTATTCCTAGAGAAAAATCCTATGCCCCTACAGTTTCTTTAGCTGCATACATAATTTCTAATGTAATTTGTGTTACATTTTTTTCTTTAGCAAATTTTTCTGTATTTCGTTTTATTTTTCCCCTTACAAATCCAGGTATTTTTTCTAATTCGTTTTTTGCTTCTTGGGACCAGGTTAATTCTAGTTCGGTTGAAAGAGTTCCCATTAATGGGACAGTGGTATCGTGTCCCCCAAACAATTCTAATAGATGATCTTCCATCCCTAAGGTAAAAGAATTATATACTAAGTCTGCGATTTGGTTTGTTCCTTCATATCCCATAAAGGGTTTGTAACTTAAAGGAAAATTTTGTATATGAACAGGAGATGATATAACTCCGCAAGGTATGTTCAGTCGTTTTCCTATATGTCTTTCCATTTGTGTCCCAAATATAGCAGATGGTTCCGTTTTTGCTATGAGGTCTCCGACTAGAGAATGGTCCTCCGTAATGATGACATTATCACATAAACCTTCAACTTCTTCTCTAAACCATTTTTCATCTTGTTTACAGTAGGTTCCTGCCCATGAGACATGAATTCCCATCTCTCTACTTAATATTTTTGTTATGCCGGCAGCATGCGTAGAATCCCCAAAGACAACAGCTCTCTTTCCAGTTAGATTTTGACAATCTATAGATCTCGAAAACCATGCAGACTGTGATATAAATTTCGTTTGCTGGTTAATATAATTTTCGACAGAGTGATTATATCCCAATTTGCGGAGTATCTGTTCTATTTCTCGTAAAAAAGAAGCAATTTCTATTGTTCCCATTGGACATGTGGATACGTAAGGCATGTTAAACTTTTGTTTCAAGTATTCCGCTGCCATTAAGCCTGTCTCTCTATATGGAACAATGTTAATCCATGCTGCAGGAAGATCTTTTAATTGGTTAACTGATGCTCCGTCTGGTATAACTAAATTTACATTTATTTCTAAGTCTTTAAAAATTTTTCGTAATTCAGAGATGTCGTGGTGGTTATGAAATCCCAGACAAAATGCCCCTATAATGTTGACAGAGGGTTTTAATGTTTTCGTAGTAATTAAAGTTTTATATTTTATTGCTTTTGTTATGTAGAATTCTACGATTTGTTCTAAAGTTTTGTCTGCTGCTTGAAGTTCATTTACACGGTAATGATTAACATCGGCTAGGATAACATCCGCTTTTGATTCAAGTGATGCTCTACTGACGAAGTTTTGTAAATCTTCTTGTAAAATACTAGACGTACATGTAGGAGTTAGTACAATTAAATCGGGTTGTTCTTCTAAATCTTTTCTAATAATATTGGAAACAACTTTTTCTTGTGATCCTCGAGCTAAAACATGCCTATCTACTACACTAGCAGTAACAGGAGTAAATTCGCGTTCTCTTTCAAGCATCGATTTCATTACATTGAAATAATCATCTCCTAGAGGTGCATGCATTATGGCATGTACATTTTTAAATGAACTGGCTACTCTAAGTGTTCCAATATGAGCTGGTCCTGCATACATCCAGTAAGCAAGTTTCATTAAGTTTCCTCCGTGATTTATGTTTATTAATAGTTTAGTACAACTA
>Ga0208496_1000129_pt1 | contig 25192 bp, 25 predicted proteins | sample CryBogmetaGMA2M_FD_184552 | JGI IMG/M metagenome (GOLD analysis project Ga0208496, IMG submission 184552) | Freshwater microbial communities from Crystal Bog, Wisconsin, USA - MA2M (SPAdes) | ecosystem: Environmental > Aquatic > Freshwater > Lake | place: Crystal Bog, Wisconsin, USA | collected... | reverse complement strand
CTATTTCCAAATAAAAACGGCAAAATCATTGTTTGTACAAAATTCGCTGTGAAGAAAACTCACAGGTGAAATGATAGCCGAGATGCCCCCTAAGTCCCCTAAAACTACTTCAAATTCAGAAGCTCAGGATGTCAAAAAAAGCCCAACGGCTGATCCCTTGGGCGAGGCTGGCCATGACCTCGACCCCACTAAGTTTGTCAGTTTCCCGGACTCGCCATACCAGCTTTATCAACCTTTTTCCCCTGCAGGCGACCAACCCCAGGCAATTGATGCCCTAGTTGAGGGTATTGAGGATGGCTTAACCTTTCAGACGCTTTTGGGGGTTACCGGTTCTGGAAAGACCTTCACGATGGCCAATGTCATTGCTAGAACAGGTCGGCCAGCCATCATCTTTGCTCCAAATAAGACCTTAGCTGCCCAGCTTTATAGTGAATTTAGGGAGTTTTTCCCCAGAAATGCGGTGGAGTACTTCGTTAGCTACTACGACTATTACCAGCCGGAGGCTTACGTTCCACAACGGGATTTATTTATCGAAAAAGATTCTTCTATTAACGAGCACATTGAGCAGATGCGCTTGTCTGCAACGAAGAGTTTATTAGAGCGACGCGATGTCATCATCGTTGCAACTGTTTCAGCAATTTACGGTATTGGTAATCCTGGTGACTATCACAGCATGGTGATGACGCTACGCCCGGGCGACAAAATGAGTCAGCGCGATATCTTGATGCGCTTAATCGCCATGCAATACGATCGTAATGAAACTGATTTCAAACGCGGTGTATTTCGGGTACGTGGGGATACGATTGACATCTTTCCTGCAGAGCATAATGAATTGGCGGTTCGGGTTGAATTGTTTGATGATGTAGTTGAAAGTTTGCAATTCTTCGACCCTCTGACTGGAAAGATTCGTCAAAAGATTCCACGCTTTACGGTGTATCCAAGCTCACATTACGTCACTCCACGTGAGACTGTACTCAAGGCTATTGAAACGATTAAGACAGAGTTACGTACCCGCCTAGATGAGTTTGTGAAGGATGGAAAGTTGGTGGAAGCACAGCGCTTAGAGCAGCGCACCCGCTTTGATCTAGAGATGCTCAATGAGCTTGGCTTCTGCAAGGGAATTGAGAACTACTCACGCCACCTCTCTGGGGCGTCTCCAGGCGAAGCGCCACCTACGCTGGTGGACTATCTCCCCAATGATGCCTTGATGTTTTTAGATGAGAGTCATGTCTTAATTGGTCAGCTTAACGCCATGTACAACGGTGATAAATCTCGTAAACACACTTTAGTGGAATTTGGTTTCCGTTTGCCATCTGCCATGGATAATCGCCCGCTGAAATTTTCTGAGTTTGAAACCAAGATGCGTCAAACCATTTTTGTTTCCGCTACCCCCGCTGATTATGAAAAAACACATCAAGGGCAAGTTGTTGAACAAGTTGCCAGACCTACTGGATTGGTTGATCCAGAAATTGAAGTATTGCCAGCCAGTACACAAGTCGATAATTTACTAGAACAAATTCATGAGCGCGTGAAGGTGGGTGAGCGCGTTTTAGTAACGGTATTGACTAAGCGAATGGCAGAGCAATTAACGGACTACCTTTCTGATAATGGTGTGAAGGTGCGCTACGTACACTCCGATATTGATACAGTTGAGCGGGTAGAAATTCTGCGTGACTTACGTTTGGGTGTGTTTGATGTTTTGGTAGGTATCAATTTACTGCGCGAAGGTTTGGATATTCCCGAGGTATCGCTTGTGGCCATTCTAGATGCTGATAAAGAGGGCTTCTTACGTTCAGAGCGCAGCTTGATTCAGACAATTGGACGTGCTGCTCGGAATGTTCGGGGCAAGGCAATTTTGTATGCGGATCGAGTTACCGACTCTATGAAACGGGCCATGGGAGAGACCGAGAGGCGCCGCACTAAGCAGATTGCCTTTAATAAGCTACATGGCATCGAACCTAAAGGGGTCCAAAAGCGTATTAAGGACATTATTGATGGTGTCTATGACGTCAAAGAGAAGCGTCAGGAGATGCAAGTGGAGCAGGAGAGGGCTCGCTATGAGGATATGGGCCAGAAAGACCTAGCGGCTGAAATCAAGCATCTGGAGAAGCAAATGAATGCCGAGGCCAAGAATCTAGAATTTGAGAAGGCTGCCAGCACCCGAGATCGGCTCACAAAGGTTAAGGAAATGGCCTTTGGGGCTCGCTCCAGGGACTCTGTAGGCTAGATTTACTAGATTCCTGAAGGGTTTTTTGGGAAAATGCCCGAGCAGATTGCTGGGGCATATGGTAAACTTGAGTGGAATGGTCGGGTATTACCCGCCTGACTGTTAGCTGTCCATAACAATCCATTATCAAGGTGACATATGAGACTTACAACCAAAGGCCGTTTTGCAGTAACCGCAATGATTGATTTAGCCCTGCGTGAAGCGCAAGGACCTGTAACTTTGGCTGGAATTAGCCAAAGACAAAAGATCTCCCTTTCTTATTTAGAGCAATTGTTTGGCAAATTACGCCGTTTTAACATCGTTGAGAGCACTCGCGGTCCTGGGGGTGGATACACCTTGGCGCGTAAGGCTGAAGAAATTAGCGTAGCCGACATTATTGTTGCTGTGGATGAGCCTTTAGATGCAACCCAATGTGGTGGCAAAGGCAATTGCCATAGCGATGAAGATCTACATGGTCACTGTATGACTCATGATCTGTGGAGCAATCTCAACTTGAAAATGGTTGAGTACTTAAGCTCAGTCAGTCTGCGTAACTTAGTGCAACAACAAGAAGGACGCGGAATTGTTATCCAAGATATGCGTCAAAAGAAAATGAAGATTGAAGGCGTTAAAGCTGAAAAACCAGCCATCGCGCTTGCGGCCAAAAAAGAGGCTGCGCCAAAAGCGCCTTTAATTAATTCTGTTTTTAATCTCGCGCGGCAAAGCTAAGTACTGCCGCCATAATTTAATAAGTAAACCATGAACGCACCACAAGATCTTCCTCTACAACCGGTTCCGATGTTTAGTCCCAAACACTTCCCGGTGTATATGGATTATTCAGCTACAACGCCGATTGATCCGCGCGTGGTCGACAAGATGCTGCCTTATCTGCGCGAGCAGTTTGGTAATGCTGCATCCCGAAGCCATGCGTATGGCTGGGCTGCAGAAGAGGCGGTTGAGTGGGCGCGTTCAGAAGTTGCGCAACTTGTGCATGCTGATCCAAGAGAGATTGTCTTTACTAGTGGCGCAACCGAGAGTATTAACTTGGCATTAAAAGGTGCGGCGCATTTCTACAAAGATCGTGGCAATCACATCATTACTGTGAAGACTGAGCACAAAGCGACTTTGGATACTTGTCGTGAGCTTGAGCGCGAAGGTTACGAAGTTACTTATTTAGATGTATTGCCTAATGGCTTGATTGACTATGCTCAACTCGAAGCGGCCATGAAGCCTGGCACGATTTTGGCTTCGGTAATGTATGTCAATAATGAAATTGGCGTTGTACAAGATATTCCGCGTATTGGTGATTTATGCCGTTCACGTGGTGTGATTTTCCATGTCGATGCCGCACAAGCCACCGGCAAAGTCGAAATTGATTTAGAAAAGATCAAAGTGGATCTAATGAGTTTTTCTGCTCACAAGACGTATGGTCCTAAAGGGATTGGCGCCTTATTTGTACGCCGTAAGCCACGTATTCGGATTGAAGCCCAGATTCATGGTGGCGGTCATGAGCGTGGTATGCGTTCAGGCACCCTAGCGGTTCACCAAATTGTCGGCATGGGCGAGGCTTTCCGCATTGCTCGCATTGAAATGGCAGAAGAAAACAAACGCATTCGTGGATTGCGTGATCGTTTATTGAATGGCTTGAAAGATATTGAAGAAGTTTATGTCAATGGAGATATGGATAACCGTGTGCCCCATAACCTCAATATCAGCTTTAATTATGTTGAAGGCGAATCGATGTTGATGGCGCTCAAAGATCTGGCGATTTCATCTGGTTCAGCTTGTACATCTGCATCGCTAGAGCCATCATATGTGCTACGCGCCTTGGGTCGTAATGATGAATTGGCGCACAGCTCGATTCGGTTCACTTTGGGTCGCTTTACTACTCAGGAAGAAGTGGATTTCACTATCAAGTTAGTGAAAGAAAAGATTGCGAAGTTGCGTGAGTTATCACCCTTGTGGGAAATGTATAAAGATGGCATCGACTTAAGCACGATTCAATGGGCAGCACACTAAAAAGCAATATAGAGAGATTAAAGAGGAAATACCATGGCATATAGCGAAAAGGTCATCGACCATTACGAAAATCCCCGTAACGTAGGCTCATTTGAGAAGGGCGATGAAAGCGTGGGTACGGGTATGGTTGGCGCTCCAGCCTGCGGTGACGTAATGAAGTTGCAAATTCGCGTAAATGATCAAGGTGTAATCGAAGATGCCAAATTCAAGACCTATGGCTGTGGCTCTGCAATTGCCTCTTCCTCACTAGTTACAGAGTGGGTCAAAGGTAAAACTTTGGATCAAGCATTAGAGATTAAAAACTCACTCATCGCTGAAGAGTTGGCTTTGCCACCAGTAAAAATTCACTGTTCAATCTTGGCTGAAGATGCGATCAAAGCAGCAGTAGCAGATTACAAAGAAAAACATCCAGCGAAATAAGCAGGTTAAAACTATGGCAATTACCTTAACTGATAAAGCAGCTGCACATGTAAACCGCAATTTAGAAAAGCGCGGCAAGGGGTGTGGTTTGCGTTTGGGTGTTCGTACTACCGGTTGCTCTGGTTTGGCCTATCAACTTGAGTACGTTGATGAAGCTGCACCTGAGGACACCATGTTTGAGTCTAACGGTGTAAAAGTATTTGTTGATCCAAAAAGTTTGGCTTATTTAGATGGAACTGAATTAGATTTTGTACGTGAGGGTTTGAACGAAGGCTTCAAGTTTCAAAATCCTAACGTCAAAGATGAGTGTGGTTGTGGCGAATCCTTCCGCGTCTGACGATTACTTCCATTTCTTTGGTTTAAATCAGCAATTCAAAATCGATTTGCCTGCGCTAGATCAGGCTTATCTAGCGATTCAGAAGGAAGTTCATCCAGATCGTCATGCCCGCGGGAGTGATGCTGAGCAGCGTCTTGCTATGCAGATGACTACTTACGCCAATACCGCCCTGCAAACATTAAAGAGCCCAGTACAGCGAGGTTTATACCTTTGCCAGTTGCATGGTGTTGACGCTAAGCTCGAAACTAATACCGCGATGCCTGCCGCATTTCTCATGAAACAGATGGAGTGGCGGGAGAGTCTAGATGAGCAAGCAGAAGACTTGAGTGAACTCGAGATCTTAATGGCTGAAGTGCAAGCTTCTAAACAGGAAACCCTTGCTGAAATTGCACAAGCAATTGATGGTGCTAAAAATTATGTACGGGCAGCCGAGTTGCTACGTGGTTTACTCTTTATTGAGAAGTTCGCAATTGAACTCGATGACGCCATTGATGCCCTGGTATAGCTTTACACTCTAATCTTATGGCCCTCTTACAAATCTCGGAACCCGGAAAGTCGCTTGCGCCCCATCAGCGCCGCATTGCTGTTGGAATTGATTTGGGAACCACGAATTCTCTGGTTGCTATTGTGCGCGATGCCTTACCTAAAGTGCTGCCTGACGCCCAAGGAAGAGAATTACTCCCTTCGGTAGTGCGATATTTACCAAATGGCAGAACCCAAGCGGGATTTGAAGCGCTTGAAAGCGTCGTGATTGATCCCAAGAACACTATTCTTTCTGTAAAACGGTTTATGGGTCGAGGTGTTCAAGATGTTGAACATATTGAAAGTACGCCATATGATTTTGTAGATCAGCCTGGCATGCTCAAACTCAGAACCGTTGCGGGAGACAAAAGCCCCATCGAAGTTTCCGCTGAAATCTTGGCACGTTTACGTCAATTGGCTGAAGACTCTGTTGCAGAAGACATTGTTGGCGCTGTGATTACCGTTCCAGCATATTTTGATGATGCGCAACGTCAGGCTACTAAAGATGCGGCTAAGTTGGCCGGCATTGAAGTACTGCGCTTATTAAATGAGCCTACGGCAGCTGCGATTGCTTATGGTCTGGATAATGCCTCTGAAGGTATTTATGCGGTATATGACTTGGGTGGTGGTACCTTTGATATCTCAATCCTGCGGATGAGTAGGGGTGTGTTTGAAGTGCTTTCTACTGGTGGTGATTCAGCCTTGGGTGGTGATGATTTTGATCATCGCTTGTATTGTTGGGTAATAGAACAAGCAAAGCTTCCACCCCTTTCTATTTATGATCACAGCACCCTCTTGCAAGCCTGTAAACATGCAAAAGAGTTGCTCAGTCACAATCCATTGGCGCGCGTACATGAGACGCTTGCAGATGGCACGATAGTTAACGTAGGTATTAGTCAGGCTCAATTCTTTGAGATTACGCAGAACCTGGTTACCAAGACCGTGGTCGCCTGTAAAAAAGCATTGCGTGATGCTGGTTTGAAGGCGGAAGACGTTAAGGGCGTAGTCATGGTGGGTGGGTCAACGCGCATGCCAAATATCCAACGCGCTGTTGGAGAGTTGTTTGGATCAACCCCGCTGAATAATTTAAATCCTGATCAAGTTGTCGCACTGGGGGCGGCCATGCAAGCAGATTTGCTGGCTGGTAACCAAGGTAAAGATGATGAGTGGTTGTTGTTAGACGTGATTCCACTGTCTTTAGGTATTGAGACCATGGGTGGCTTAGTTGAAAAAATTATTCCTCGAAATACCCCAATTCCAGTAGCAAGAGCACAAGATTTCACGACCTTCAAAGACGGACAGACTGCACTAGCTATTCAGGTCGTTCAGGGTGAACGCGAACTTGCACAAGATTGCCGGTCTCTAGGTAATTTTGAATTAAGAGGTATTCCGCCGATGGCCGCTGGTGCTGCGAGAATTCGCGTGACCTTCCAGGTTGATGCAGATGGTTTGCTATCAGTTGGCGCTACAGAGCAGGGTTCAGGTGTACAAGCATCCATTGATATCAAGCCGTCCTATGGTTTAACTGATGCGGAAATTACCCGCATGTTACAAGACGGATTTGCTTCGGCCAAAGAAGATCTCATCTCAAGGTCTTTGCGTGAAGAACAGGTAAATGCGCAGCGTTTGTTAGACGCAGTCAAGACTGCTCTAGATAGTGATCGCAATCTTCTGAATCTTGAGGAGCAATCCAAAATAGACCAAGAGATGACTAGCTTGCAAAAGATTTTGAATGAGGAAACAGATAGCGTGATTGTTCGTAAAGCGGTTGACCATGCTGCCAAAGCTACCGATGACTTTGCTCAAATGCGCATGAATGCTAGTATTCAGAAGGCTTTATCGGGCAAGAATGTCGCAGAGATATAGAATAATTCATCAATAGACAGAAAAGAATCATGACTCAAATTGTTGTCCTACCGCATAGTGAATATTGCCCTGAAGGCGCAGTGGTTGAAGTGGCGCCAGGCACATCGATTTGCGAAGCACTACTAGAAAATGACATTCCGATTGAACATGCTTGCGACATGGTTTGCGCTTGCACTACTTGTCACGTGATCGTAAAAGAGGGTTTTCAGAGTCTGAACCCGCCCGATGAAAATGAAGAAGATTTACTCGATCGAGCCTGGGGCTTAAACCCTCAGTCCCGTTTATCCTGCCAGGCTATAGTGGCCCGTGAAAACTTGGTGATTGAGATTCCTAAGTACTCTATTAATCACGCCAAAGAAAACCATTAATGTTAGGTGCGAGTGCTTCATGAAGTTTCTTGTTTATTTTTTCACTGTATTTGCTGTTTCGATCAATCTGGTTCATGCAGATGAGCAGCATCCCGGGGTCAGTACAGAACTCATTATTCGAAGTGGTAACGACTGGACTGGCAGTCTACTGCCGCCTTATCTGGCGGATGCTCCAGAAGTCGCAGTGATGAAATACATCATCCCACCAGAAACTGCCTTACCCATTCATCAACATCCTTCAATTAATGCTGCTTATGTAGTAGATGGGGAAATTACCGTTGTTCAAGAGGGCGGTATTCAGCGTAACTTCAAGAAGGGTGATGTCATTATTGAAATGGTGGGAAAGTGGCACCATGGCATCAATCAGGGTACAAAACCTGTTGAGTTAATCGTTTTTTATGCCACCACCAAAGATTTGCCACTGGCTATTAAGAAGCCAAACCCCTAAAAACAGACCAGATTGCACCAAATTAATGCATTACTGCTCATATTCATGCAAATGATTGTCATGCAACTGAAATACAAGACTAATATGAACTTGTAGTTTGTTCTTTAAGTAGTACCTCCAAAAAATCTTTTTAAGCCATCCTTCGGGGTGGCTTTTTCTTTACTAGGCTACTACCTTACGAATCATTCCGGCGGCAACAGTGTGATTGGTGGCTTCATCAATCAGGATGAATGCGCCGGTGTGTTGTGATTGATCAAATAAATCGGCTGCAATTGGTTTTTGTAAAACAAAATCTACATGACCGATTTCATTGATGGTGAGTGCATGAGTATCGCTGGCATGCGAGAGTGTTTCTACATCTAGAACCCTTTGAATTACTTTTACTTTTGCACCAACAGTATTGCTAGTGTGACGCAATGCATATTTACGACTTAAGGAGAGAGGCTCGCTATCTAGCCAACATAAGTCAGCAGAAATTTGCTTGCTAAGTGTTGGTGCGGCAAGGTCATCAGCGCCAACGAATAATGAGCCACGAGATACATCAATATCTTCAGCCAATTGGATCGTTACGGCTTCACCAGTCTGTGCAGATTCAACAGCGTTATTAGTATCAGCTTTGGAGCGGTTACCTAAATAGATTTCAGCAACTGTTGCCTCGGAATTACCTGGTAAGACTCTAATCTTTTGACCTTTGTGAATACTGCCAGACTCTATTTGCCCGAGATAACCGCGGAAGTCATCAGAGGCGCTGCCATCTTGACGTGCTACATATTGCACAGGGAAGCGCAGGGCGAGTGTTTCAGATTGAGGGCTGGTATCTAAGCTCTCAAGCCACTCCAATAAGGTCGGACCCTTGTACCAAGTCGTATATTTACTGGCAGTAACGACATTCGTACCAAGTAAAGCAGAGATGGGAATTAATGTTGGTTTTGGTAAATCAATCTTTTGAGTTAAGTCTTCGATAGATTCTTTGATGGTGTTAAAAATATTTTCATCAAACTCAAATAAGTCCATCTTGTTAATCGCAAACACGACATGACGTAAGCCCAATAAATGAACGATGGCTGCATGACGTTTAGTTTGTGCCAGCAAGGTTGCTGGGCTTGTATTGAGATCTACGCGGGTAGCGTCTACCAAGATCACTGCTACATCTGATTGGGATGCGCCAGTAACCAAGTTACGGGTGTATTGCTCATGACCTGGCGCGTCAGCTACGATGAACTTACGCTTAGGGGTCGAAAAATATCGATAGGCCACATCAATCGTGATCCCTTGCTCACGCTCTGCTTCTAAACCATCCGTCAGAAGGGCTAAGTCAACGCCAGCATCAGAAGAGGTGACGCGGGCATGCTTAGTTTTGGATAAAGATTCCAGTTGATCTACCAAAATCGATTTGGTGTCATATAGCAAGCGACCAATCAAGGTGCTCTTGCCATCATCAACACTACCTGCAGTGATAAAACGAACAACATTTTGATGAGTAGATGACATTAGAAGTAACCTTCTTTCTTGCGGCGCTCCATAGAGGCCTCATTAGTTTGATCGTCCATGCGGGTAGCTCCACGCTCGGTGATTTCAGTAATCGCAGTCTCCGCAATGATCTCTAGAGGAGTGGCAGCGGTGCTTAGAACTGGGCAGGTGCAGCTAATATCTCCAACCGTACGGAAGCGTACACTGAGGATCTCACTAATATCACCAGCTGCCTTAGGTGTTACATCGGTAACGGGCACCAAGAGATTATTTTTCTTCACTACTTCGCGTTGATGTGTGTAGTAAATACGTGGTAAAGCCAGGTTTTCACGGGCAATATATTGCCAGATATCAAGTTCAGTCCAGTTCGAGATTGGGAACACGCGCATGTTCTCGCCTTTGGATATTCGGGCGTTATACAGATTCCACAGTTCTGGGCGTTGTGCCTTAGGATCCCATTGGCCGAACTCATCCCGGAATGAAAAGATGCGTTCTTTAGCGCGAGCTTTCTCTTCATCACGACGTGCGCCACCCATCAGGGCATCGAATTCATATTCAGCAATAGTTTCGAGTAGGGTTACAGCTTGTGCAGCATTGCGTGAGTCGGTTTCTTTACGTAGACGCACAGTACCTTTTTTGATCGAGTCTTCCACATGCCCAACAATCAATTTCACGCCAGTTTTTTCAACTACAGAGTCACGATAGGCAATGACTTCAGGATAGTTGTGGCCAGTATCAATATGCAAGATTGGGAAGGATAGCCTCACAGGGCGATTACCGAACTGGAAGGCCTTGCGAGCTAAATGAAACATCACGATAGAGTCTTTTCCACCTGAGAACAGCATGGCTGGGTTGGCGCACTGGGCCACCACTTCGCGAATGATGTAGATCGATTCGGCTTCTAGCCAATCTAGGTGATCATCAAGTATTTTTTGTTCTTTCATTCTGTACTTCATTCTTCTTAAGGATTAATTGTTAATGTGTAAACCACATTCTTTGCTATCGCTCTGTAACCACCACCAGCGGCCAGCGCGAATATCTTCGCCCTTCTTGACCTGACGGGTGCAGGGCTCGCAGCCAATACTAGGGAAGCCATTAAGGTGTAGCGGATGAATCGGAACGTTTTCTTGTTTGATGTAAGCCCAGATATCTGTTTCACTCCAATCAAATAACGGATTGAACTTAGTAATACCTCTCACATCATCTAATTCTTCTAGGTTAAGTTCGGTGCGGGTAGTTGATTGCTCGCGTCGTTGGCCAGTAATCCAGGCATCAGCACCAAGTAATGCTGCATTGAGGGGTTTGATTTTGCGCGCACCACAGCATGCCTTCTTAGGCTCTTCACCATTGTAAAAGCCATTCATCCCGTATTGGTCTACAAAAGACTGTACAACTGAATCCTGCGGGTAAACTTTTTCAATGGCAATGCCGTAACGATCTTCAGTAATCTTGACCATATCAACAGTCTCCTGATGCAGGCGACCAGTAGCCAAAGTAAATAATTTCATCTTTGCTTTGGCTTTAGCAATGGCATCAGTGACCACCATGTCCTCTGCAGCTAAGCTAGTTGCAAAGCGCACATCAGAAAAGCGACTAGAGATGTCGACCAAGCGCTGCTTTAGGACGGCAGACTTTGCAGCAAGTTCTGCGGGTGTGAGTGTGCTTGGCGGAATTGACCAAAATTCAGGTTGAATCATGACGAAACTAATTTGATTCCAACTAAAAATAGGGTTGCTGCCAAAGTTGTTCTTGTGGCACGCTCAGACAGAGTGCTCGAGAGCTTAGCCCCAAGCCAAATTGCAGGTACTGAGCCCAGAAGTAAACCGAATAACAAGTCGAAGTGGACATTACCTAGCCACCAGTGACCCAATCCAGCTAAAGCTGTTAGAGGTACTGCATAAGCAATATCAGTGCCAGCAACTTGCGCTGGCTTGAGGTGAGGGTAGAGTACTAATATCAATGTTGCGCCAATTGCGCCGGCGCCAATCGAGGAGACGGTAACTAATACACCGATGACTGCCCCAACAACAATCGTAGCGACTTTCAAGTTTGTCCCGCTAGGCAAGAAGTTTGGATTTTCTTGCACCCATTTCAAAATCTTTGCTCTAAATAATAAAGATGCTGCAGTTAATAAGACTGAGATCCCAATCGAAACACTAATCATATGATTGAAATTTTTGGAAACTGGGCCAACATATTTCAAAGCTAGGATGGAGAGAATTGCAGTTGTCAGACTGCCAATGCAAAGTAGACGAACAATATCCCAGCGAACATTACCATGCAGTCTGTGTGCTACGGTACCAAAACCTTTGGTAATAGCGGCAAAGGCCAAATCAGTGCCCACTGCGGTGGTTGGTGCTACGCCAAAAATGATGGTAAGTAAGGGAGTCATCAAAGAACCGCCGCCAACACCAGTCATGCCGACTAGAAGCCCAACAAGTGCTCCAGAAATAATGAATTGAGAAGAATCTAGAAAAAATTGCAGCATTGCTTATCTCCGGTTGGCTTAAGCGAATGACTGCTCAAACTCTTCAAGCTTGATAGCGCTCATGAGGAAAAGAATTTGACGTTGGAAGCTTTTTCGCTCTGCTACCTTGTCATGGGGCAGCCGATCATGTTCGCGCAATAGCTGGGTAATAACGGGGTTGTAATGCTCGCGGACCGGGGACATCAAAATTCCTTAGTAAATATCTCGTTAAAGAGAATGTACCAAGGGGGTTATATATCCACAAGGAATATATAGCGATATCTAAATTACTTTTAGGTATAAAGAGAGATTCTGATTACTTCTCTACGAAAGCACGTTCGAAGACGTAGTCGCCTAATTGACCAAGACTTGGGGATACTTTGAAGCCTTTGGTATCAAGCATTTCAGCGGTTTCTTTGAGCATAGAAGGGCTACCGCAGATCATTGCTCTATCTACTGCTGGATCTAGTGGGGGTAAGCCAATATCTTTAAATAGTTGGCCAGACTCAATCGCAGTCGTGAGACGACCAGTGTGTTTGAACGCTTCACGCGTTACGGTTGGGTAGTAGATAAGTTTTTCACGAATGATCTCACCAATATATTCATCTTGAGTAAGCTCATTCTTGATGTAATCGCCATAAGCAAGTTCGCTTACTAGGCGTACACCATGAATCAAAACTACTTTTTCAAACTTCTCGTAAGTTTCTGGGTCACGAATGATACTCATGAATGGCGCTAAGCCCGTACCAGTGCTGAATAGGTAAAGATGTTTGCCAGGATTTAAGTCATCGATTACTAAAGTGCCAACAGACTTCTCGCTAACAAGGATAGGATCGCCCACCTGAATTTTCTGCAAGCGGGATGTTAGCGGGCCGTCTTGAACCTTAATGCTTAGGAACTCGAGATGCTCTTCGTAATTTGGGCTGGCAACGCTATACGCTCTTACCAAAGGCTTGCCTTCAACTTCAAGACCAATCATCAGGAAGTGACCACTACGGAAGCGTAGGCCCTTATTTCGAGAGGTTGTAAAGCTGAAGAGAGTGTCGTTCCAATGGTGAACGGTGAGAACGGTTTCGGTGTTGTATGCGGCCATAAATACTTGTAATCAAAAGACTTAGTTTTAAAGAATCATTAATTATCCCATTCCTGAGGGCTAATTTCTGGACAAATCCCCTATAAATACGACTAAGTAGTGATATGCATCAAATTTTTGGTAATAAGCATCAATCCCTAATTGGGCTTTACTAGAAAGGCTATGATGTTCCTATGAGTCCTGCACGCTACTTATATATTTCCTTATTCAGTCTCGGACTGGTTGTTTTTGCCGTCATTCTTCAGCAGGTGGGGTACCAGGGAGTCAGCTTCTTGCCATGTCCTTTATGTATTTTGCAAAGAGTCGGCTATCTCGGAATTACCATCTCCTGTTTTTTAGCAGTTGGGATTGCCCCTTTAAGAAGGTTGTTTCATGGTCTAGCCGCATTGTCTGCAGCATATGGTTTATCTGTGGCTGCCCGTCAGGTTTGGCTTTTATCTCACCCAGAATCCTCATGCGGTATTGATCCTCTTGAGACTTGGATTAACCAATTTCAATTGGCGCAAGGATTGCCCTGGTTATTTAAAGCAGACGGTCTGTGCTCAGCAAAGCTGCCTGCAATTTTGGGGCTACAAGTACCTGAGTGGTCTTTGTTCTGGTTTGCTGCTTTATTTCTACTTCTGACGATCACCTTCTTTAGAAAATAAAAGTGATCTCACTAGATCTTGATTAGTAAAAAGGCACCCTAGGGTGCCTTTTGTTTATTCGGGAATGATTACTCTTCTTCTCGACGTAAATGAGGGAACAGAATCACATCACGGATATTTGGCACATCAGTGAGGAGCATCACTAAACGGTCAATACCAATACCGCAACCGCCGGTTGGAGGCATGCCATATTCGAGGGCACGAATGAAGTCATGGTCAAAGTACATCGCTTCTTCATCACCCGCTTCTTTTTGTTCAACCTGCTTACGGAAACGATTGGCCTGATCTTCAGCATCGTTCAGCTCAGAGAAGCCATTGGCAATCTCACGTCCGGTAATAAAGAGTTCAAAGCGCTCAGTAATACCTGGGCGGGTATCGGATTCTCTAGCGAGTGGGCTCACTTCGATTGGGTAATCAATGATGTAGGTTGGCTCCCAAAGGTGCTCTTCAGCGACCAATTCAAATAATGCAAGCTGAAGGGCGCCAATGCCAGCATTCTTAAGGGTTGGGGCATCAGGATTCTCGCCGCCTTTTTTCAATTCAGTGCGGACGAAATCAATGTCTTCCAGTTGGGCTGCTGCATAGCTCTTACCAGATTGACTGCAGTATTTCAGAATCGCTTCAGTAATAGTAAGACGTTGGAATGGCTTGCTCAGATCGAGTTCACGACCTTGGTGAGTCAGTACTGCTGTACCTTGCGCATCCATCGCAGCGGCACGGATCATGCCTTCCGTGAAATCCATCAGCCAACGGTAATCCGTATAGGCTGCATAAAACTCCATCATCGTAAACTCAGGATTGTGACGCGGGCTTACACCTTCGTTACGGAAATTGCGATTGATTTCAAAGACACGTTCAAAGCCACCCACTACCAAACGCTTGAGATACAGCTCGGGCGCGATACGCAAGAACATTTGCATATCTAAAGCATTGTGATGGGTGATAAAGGGTTTGGCTGTCGCGCCGCCTGGAATAGGGTGGAGCATGGGTGTTTCAACTTCCATGAAGTCAGCGTCAAGCATATGACGGCGCAGAGAAGCAATCGCGTTGCTACGCGCTTTGAAAGTATTGCGACTTTCTGGGTTCACAATCAAATCAACATAGCGCTGACGATATTTGGTCTCTAGATCCGATAGGCCGTGGAACTTGTCTGGCAGAGGACGCAAGGACTTGCTTAGTAAACGTAAGTTGCTACATTCAACCGACAGTTCACCTTTATTAGTCTTAAAGAGATTACCTTCTGCTGAAATGAAGTCACCCATGTCCCAATGCTTAAAGGCGCCATGGGTATCAGCGCCACTGAGTTCATCGCTGATATAGAACTGAATTTGACCGCTGCGATCCTGAATGGTTGCAAAGCTAGCTTTACCCATCACCCGTTTCAGTACCATGCGACCAGCAACTTTCACATGAACTTTCTTAGCCGCAAGTTCTTCTTTTGTGAGGCTATCGTAGTGAGTGTGAAGATCGGCTGCTAAGTGGGTAGGGACAAAATCATTTGGGAAGGCAATTCCGCCTTCGCGTAGCTTGGCCAGTTTTTCACGGCGCTCCGCAATGATGTGGTTCTCATCCACTACTTCAGTCGCTGGCGGTTGATTTGTTTTATCGTTCATATTCGTCGGTAATTAAACGCCTTGTTTCAGGCTAGCTTCAATAAAGGCATCAAGATCTCCATCCAATACTTTTTGAGTATTGGAAATCTCAACGTTGGTACGTAAATCTTTAATGCGGCTTTGATCCAAGACATAAGAGCGGATTTGATGGCCCCAGCCCACATCGGTTTTGCTAGCCTCTAACTTATCTTGTTCTACACGACGCTTTTGCATCTCATGTTCATAGAGGCGTGATTTGAGCATGGTCATTGCTTCGGCGCGGTTGCGGTGTTGGCTACGATCGTTCTGGCACTGCACCACTATTCCTGTTGGTAAGTGCGTTAGACGCACAGCAGAGTCAGTTTTATTAATGTGCTGACCCCCAGCTCCAGAGGCGCGATAGGTATCAGTACGAATATCGGCTGGATTCACATCGATCTCAATCGAGTCATCAATTTCTGGATAGACATAGATACTGGCGAAGGAGGTGTGACGACCATTAGATGAATCAAATGGGGACTTGCGAACTAAACGATGCACGCCAGTTTCTGAACGGAGGTGGCCGTAAGCGTATTCACCATCGACTTTGATCGTGGCGCTCTTAATACCAGCGACATCACCATCCGATTCTTCGAGGATTTCTGTTTTATAACCTTTGCGTTCGCAGTACTTCAGGTATTGACGATAGAGCATACTTGCCCAGTCACATGCCTCAGTGCCACCAGCACCTGCTTGAATATCAATAAAGCAACTGCACGGATCCATCTCATTGTGAAACATGCGGCGGAACTCTAAATCACCAACGATCTTGCTATAACTTTCCACGTCTTGCTCAATTGCGGCAATCGTATCGAAATCACTTTCTTCTTTTGCCATATCAAAGAGTTCAATAGCGCCAGTGATGTTGGTATTTAAATCGGTCAAAGTAGCCACAACACCGTCGAGCAATTTCTTTTCTTTGCCCAGGGCTTGCGCTTTCTTTTGATCATCCCAAATGGTGGGGTCTTCCAGAATAGAGTTAACTTCAGTAAGGCGACGTGACTTTACTTCGAAGTCAAAGATACCCCCGAAGAGCTTGCTCACGGGTGAGCAGGTCGGATAGGGTATTCGAAATCGTATTTAATTGTTCAGCTTCCATCTCCTAATTATAAGGGGGTTATTGCTCATGCCCATTAGGTCCCAGCGCTTTCGTCATGGGCCTCGATCATGAGCTGAACTCGGGCTTGACCCTGATAGCGATCGGTGACGAGGCGGTAGGCCAGTTTGGCTTTGGTCGGTAGGCTTTGGGTGCGGTTGAACCAAACAGCAGTGAGCGGTTTGCTGGTGGATTTTCCCTCTGCTGCACCTAGGGGGCGAACCAAGAGTCGTAAATGCTTTTCTTTCATGAGGCTTTGTTGGGTAATTTCAAACTCTCCGTAAAAGACGGGTTGAGGGAAGCCTTGGCCCCAGATTTCTTCGGCGAGAAGATCGCCAATCTCTGGGGTAAATTCCGCTGCTTCGAGAGCGCCATCATGGGTATGACGTCGCTCCAATAATTCCTCTGTTAATAAGCCACTCGCCACTTCCTGAAAGCAAGCATCAAACTTGTCGAAATCCTGTTTGCGGATCGTTAAACCTGCAGCCATGGCATGGCCACCAAACTTTAAGATGAGCCCAGGTTCCCTCTTAGAAACTAAATCGAGTGCATCTCTTAGGTGAAAGCCAGTCAATGATCTACCAGATCCACGGAGTTCTTCACCTGTACTGCCATCGGCGGGAGCAAAAACAATGGCAGGACGATTGAAGCGTTCTTTCAGTCGTGAGGCTACGATCCCAACAACGCCTTGATGCCACTCTGGGTTCCAAAGACAAATGCTCGTTCTATGCACTATGGTTCCAGCTAATTGATCTTCTGCTAGAAGGGCGAGTGCTGCTTCTTGCATGCCAGTTTCAATCACACGTCGTTCGCGATTAATGCGGTCGAGTTCATGCGCAAGGGTGATTGCCTCATCCGTTTTATCAGTGAGTAATAAGCGTATCCCTAAGGTCATATCGGCTAAGCGTCCAGCAGCATTTAATCGAGGGCCAATAGCAAAGCCAAGATCGAATGTATTTGCTTTACGTGGGTCGCGGACTGCTGCTTGAAACAGGGCCTGGATTCCCACTTGAGAAACACCAGTACGAATGCGCTTTAAACCATTGGAAACGAGTATCCGATTATTGCGATCCAGTTGCGCTACATCGGCAACAGTACCTAATGCCACTAAATCTAATAAGTTCTCAATCTTTGGTTGGTTCTCATTGGAAAATTTTCCACGTTTGCGTAGTTCTGCCCGCAAAGCCACCAATAAATAGAACATGACACCAACTCCAGCAAGCGCTTTGCTTGGGAAGTTGCAACCCGGTTGATTGGGATTGACGATCGCTGTCGCGTTTGGCATTCGATCGCCTGGTAAGTGGTGATCAGTCACAATCACTTCCATCCCTAGTTCACGGGCACGATCTACTCCGGCTTCACTAGCAATACCGTTATCAACCGTAATGAGGTATTTAGGTTTGGGCACTTGTTGTGCAGCAAGCTCAACTACTTCTGGGGTGAGGCCATAACCCATCGTGAAACGATTGGGCACTAGAAACTGAATGGGAGTCTCTGGGCCACCGAGCATACGTAAACCCCGCAAGCCAACAGCACAAGCAGTAGCACCGTCACAGTCATAGTCAGCAACGATAAGCATAGGATCTTTGCGTTCCAAAATATCAGCAAGTAAAGATGCTGTGCTGATGCAGTTCATGAGTTCTACGGGCGAAAGCAATCGTTTCAAATCCAGCGAGAGTTCTTCCGGAGACTCAAGGCCGCGTGCTGCATACAGTCTTGCTAGCAATGGATGAAGACCACTTTGGTGAAGCCATGTAGCGGTCCGCTCAGAGAAGGGGCGCTGTGAAAATAATCCCATATTAGAGAATGATTTCTTTCCAGGAGAGCGGTTCTGATTTTTTCCAGAAAACCCAAGATTTTTTATAAAGATCTTTGGCAGTTAGTACCCGTTCACGAACTTTGCCTTTAGGAAAGTCGATGAGAAGGACTTCATCAAGCTCTTTATTCAGAAGTGCTTGTCTCAAATCAGGCCAAATGAGTTCGGGTTGCTCTAGCCAAGCAAAAGACCCAGGTGCCATCTGAATATAAAATTCGTTTTGGTGGGTGAAATTAAGTAGCTTTGCCAATCCCACGAGGATTGGGTGGGATCCGCAAAGACGTTGAGATTGATGCAATATCTCTGGTGGCTTTATATCATTGAGTTTGCCTATGCCGCTAATCCATACAGAGTTGATACTTGGCATGCCAACTTGTTCGCGCTCTTGATTTACTGGATCAATATGCCAAAGCATTTGAATCTCGTTTTGTAATTTACGCCACCGTCTTGCAATTCCTTCTTCATGGGTGTCTCGTGGCATCCACCACTCAATATTTCTGCCATGGGCTTGATCGACACTGTAACTGGCTAAGCTGGCAAAAGGGCCTGCAGGAATAAACCAGTAACGAGATCCTTGATACAGAATCTTTGACCCAAAGTCTTCTTCGATAAAGGGGAGTGCGGCTTTGAGAAGTTCAGTCGATTCAGCTTCTGTCAGATCGATCTGATTTTGTCCCATCAGAATTAAATGATCTCGGGTGGCATGAAGATGAACGGGTTGTAGGCAAGCGATGGCTTCGGCTGGGTTTACTACTTGCGATGTTTGTCCCAAAAGTAGGATTGGTGCTAATGGGACTTGATTCCCCAATAAAAAACGTTCGTGAGGCAGCCCTTTGAGGGGGCGGTCTCCAATAGCTTGACCTAGTTCAGTGTCATAGGCATCTTCCCCTGCAAGCATCAGGGTAAAGCGCTTTTGGGCGCCTTCTGGGGAATTGGAATTCGCAGTCATTCCCCTGATTTTAGGTGGCATTTAGGTATTCCATCAGTTTGTCCTTGCAATTGTCTAAACTGTGGCTATGTTGAGACTTCCCATTGAGCTAGAAATTGGCCTACGCTACACCCGATCCAAGCGTCGCAAGACGGTGGGCAAGCGCGACGGCTTCCTTTCTTTTATTTCCGGAATCTCCACGGCGGGTATCGCTTTGGGGGTGGCCTCTCTGATTGTTGTTCTATCCGTCATGAACGGTTTTCAGAAGGAAGTACGCGATCGTATGCTGTCTGTCCTCTCCCATGTAGAAATTACCGCGCCTGAAGGTTTGTCTAATTGGGAGTCAATTGCGCTTAAAGTAGCTGCACAACCACACGTAGTGGGTGTTGCGCCAATGGTCAGTTCGCAAGGTTTACTCAGTCGTGAAAATGTGATGCGTGGTGTTGCTATAAGGGGCATCTCTCCAACCGAGGAAGGTAAGGTTTCTGATCTACCAAAGCAATTTGTTGCGGGCAATATTGATGATCTCAAGCCGGGAAGTTTTGGTGTCGCTTTAGGTTCGCAACTGGCTGCGATAGTTGGGGCACATGTTGGCGATCGTATTAATCTTATTGTTCCAGAGAGTGATTTAACACCAGCTGGTGCGATGCCACGGATGCGCACGCTTCAAGTAGTCGGCATTGTGGATAGTGGTCACTATGAATACGATAGCTCCTTAGCCATCATGCACTGGAAGGACGCAGCCGCCTTATTGCGCCTACATGATCCTTCTGGATTGCGTATTAAGGTAGACGATATGCAGCGCGCTCCAGAGATCGCTAATGAATTGGCAGGTATTGTTCCGCAGGCACTCTGGGTAACTGACTGGTCACGCTCTAATCGCAACTGGTTTGCTGCTGTTCAAACTGAAAAGAAGATGATGTTCATCATCCTGACTTTAATTATTGCGGTGGCAGCATTTAATCTCGTTTCTACTTTGGTGATGACTGTAAATGAGAAGCAAGCAGACATTGCCATTTTGAGAACGATGGGTGCAAGCCCAGGACTCATTCAGCGAATCTTCTTAATCCAGGGTTTGGCGATTGGCATACTTGGTTCTTTGGCGGGGGTTGGATTAGGTTTGCTGATTGCTCTCAATATCGATGTCATTGTTCCGGCCATCGAAGCCATCTTCCGTGTACGTTTCTTGCCGCGCGAGGTTTACTTCATTAGTGAGCTACCTTCCGATGTTAGGTTGAGCGATGTAGTGACTGTTGGGTTGATGGCTTTCGGACTTTCTGTACTAGCTACTCTTTACCCAAGTCGTCGTGCCGCCAAGGTACATCCCGCGGAGGCCTTGCGCTATGAATAATTTGGTATTAATGGCTAGAGGCTTGGCAAAGACTTACGGCCAAGGGGAAACGGCTGTTGAGGTCCTCAAAGACGTTGACTTAGATGTGGTGCTCTCAGAAAAGGTGGCTATTGTTGGGGCATCAGGCTCAGGCAAAAGCACTTTATTGCATCTTTTGGGCGGCCTAGATGCTCCTAGTGCTGGCTCAGTCATTTTAGCGGGCTCAAACCTCAATCAATTGACAGTTAAAAAATTAGATCAACTACGCAATCACAGCCTTGGCTTTATTTATCAATTTCACCATCTCTTAGATGAATTTAGCGCCGTTGAAAATGTGGCCCTTCCATTGCGTATTCGTGGTTTGGGTAATGATGAGTCTATGGAGCGTGCCAGCAAGATACTGAAAGCAGTTGGATTAGCTGCCCGCGAGTTACATACTCCAGGCGAGCTGTCTGGTGGTGAGCGTCAACGTGTTGCAGTTGCTAGAGCCTTGGTCGGTAGTCCTGCCTGCGTCTTAGCCGATGAGCCAACAGGGAATCTGGATACTGAAACTGCCGATGGTGTGTTTGACTTGATGTTAGACATTGCTCGCGAGCAGGGTACTGCTTTCGTGATCGTGACACATGATCCAATTCGCGCAAAACGTTGTGACCGTATTTTGCATTTAGAGCGCGGAGTATTAAAGACGTTTTCTCAATGAGTGAACGCACAAGCTCACCAATATGGGTAGATACCCATTGCCATTTGGATGCCCCTGAATTTGCAAATGATTTGCCTACAGTGATACAGGCTGCTGTAAATAATAATGTCCAAGCTATTTTGCTACCCGCCGTGAAGGCAAGCGATTGCAAACAGGTTCGTGAGCTTGTTCATCAGTATGGCCGGCAGATTCCGGGTTTGGTTTATACCCTCGGGATTCATCCCTTGTATACCAACCAAGCACAAGAGGACGATATTGCCCTTCTTGAGCAAGAAATTCGTCAAGCGATTTCGGATCCTCGATTTGTTGGAGTAGGTGAGATCGGTTTGGATTACTTTGTTGAGGGACTAGATCCCCATAAGCAGGAATATTTCTTTCATGCTCAATTAGATTTGGCGCAGCAATATCAATTGCCAGTGATCCTTCATGTTCGCCGGTCTCAAGATGTTATCTTGAAGGCCCTACGTCGTCGAACTATTAAAAGTGGCATTGCACACGCCTTTAATGGGAGTTTTCAGCAGGCCGAGCAGTTTATTGAGTTGGGATTCAAGTTGGGATTTGGAGGTGCGGCCACGTATGAGCGAGCCTTGCAAATTCGACGCTTATTAATTGAATTACCGCTAGATAGCATCGTGACGGAGACCGATGCGCCCGATATTCCACCAGCATGGTTAAAAGCAGAAGGGATCGCCTTTAATCAGCCTGCATTTCTGCCACGCATAGCTAAAGAACTTGCAGCCATTCGTGGAATAAGCGACGGAGAGTTCGCAGTCGCAACATGGCGTAATGCCATGCAAGCATTGCCCCGTTGGTCAGCGCAGAGCGCTGCCCTTCATATTCCCAATTTAGCTCCTTAAGCCTTTGCGCTTAGCTATTACGGCATTCATTGCCGGGGGCTCACTCCTTTTATTTTTGCCCCAAGTTCCACTCTATTGGGTGCAGATCTGTTTAATGGGCGCTATTTTTTGCATGGTGCTCTGGCTGCTGAGTCGGCATTCCGTTGTCTTTGGAAGTGTGGCTTTAATTAGCCTGATGTTTATTCTGGGCTTTGCTTGGAATGCGCGTTATGCCGAAAATCGCCTGAGTCATATTCTTGCCTCAGATCTAGAGGGTATTGATTTAACTATTGAAGGTCGAGTTGCAGCCTTACCCCAAAGGGGTGCTTCAGGGGCAAAGTTTGCTTTTGATGTTGATGATGCTATTTCTTATGGCGAGTTTATAAATCATTTTCCACGACGGATTTATCTGAGCTGGCAGCCTGCATGGAGATCTACGCAAAGTGTTCCCGAGATTATTCCTGGACAACGTTGGAAATTAAAAGTCAAACTTAAGCGACCTTATGGTTCCCTGAATCCTTATACTTTTGACTTTGAGCGCTGGGCCTTCCATCAAGATTTTGGTGCCAGTGGTTCAATCAAGTCAGGGGAGTTACTGCTAGCAAAAGAAATTGGCTTCACTGAATTTGCATTAGCGATGGAACTTGCGCGCTGGAATCTGCGCAGAAAGATTCAATCAATCTTGCCTGCTGATGCTCGCTATGCAGGAGTCATTGTGGCCTTGGTGATGGGCGATCAAAATGCGATTAATCAAGATGACTGGCAGATATTTAATGCTACCGGAATAGGGCATTTAATTTCGATATCGGGTTTGCATGTGACGATGCTCGCGGGGATTGGGGCCGGGTTTGCAGGTTGGGCTTGGCGCCGCCGTTCTTGGCCGCTCGTAATTCCGGTTAGCAAAGTAGCTGCTGTCTCTGGATTCTTAACTGCTTTTATATATGCTTGGCTTGCGGGATTTCAGATCCCTGCTCAAAGGACGATGTACATGGTTGGGGTAGTAGCTTTTGCTTTATGGTCCGGAAGAAATCCTCGATCCTTTGATATTTGGTGGTGGGCGCTAGCTTTTGTATTACTTGTTGATCCGATGGCCCCGTATACCCCTGGATTTTGGTTGTCCTTCGGGGCAGTGGCGGCCATTTTGTTCGCAATGGGAAATTCAGAGGGTTTATTAGGCATTCCTACCGGAAAAGAATTAGAGCTCCATTGGGCATATCGGCTGACCAAAGCACTACGCGAAGCTTGTCGAGTACAGGCGGTAGTTACGATAGCATTGCTGCCGTTTACCTTGTATTGGTTCTATCAAGTATCTCTAGTCTCTCCACTGGCGAATGCCTTTGCCATACCGCTGGTGAGTTATGTTGTAACGCCACTAGCCATCGCCGGAGCGATGTTGCCAGAGTTTATAGCTCGCTGGTTATTGCTATCAGCACATGCCGCGATGGAATGTCTTGCAATGATATTAGATTGGATGGCAAGCTGGAGTTGGTCTGTTGTATCGTCTAGGCAGCCAGAATGGTGGATATTATTGATGTCGGGAGTAGGCATTATTTATGTAATCCGATCAGGAGAGTTAATAGTGAGCTGGAGATCGCGTCTCTTTGCATTGATCTTATCTATACCCCTGTTTATTCCGAGCCTCAGTGATTTGGGCCGATTTTCTTTGAGCTCAGGAGAGTTTCGTGTAAGTGCTCTAGATATTGGTCAGGGAACGGCAGTACTAGTTGAGACTGCTAGTAAAAAATTACTCTACGACACTGGTCCTATGCTTGGGAATAAAGATGATGCTGGTCAGCGCGTAATTCTTCCGTATTTACAGGGCCGAGGTATTGATCAAATCGATCGTATGGTTATTAGTCATAGCGATAGCGATCACATTGGTGGAGCAGCTACTTTATTAAAGTATATTCAATTTGATTCCATGATGGGTTCTTTACCTAGTAGAAATTCATTATTACTAAATCTTGCAGTTAGAAAGATTCCTAGCATTCCTTGTAAATTTGGTCAGCGCTGGATTTGGGATGGTGTTGAATTCATCGTGTGGCACCCTCGACCAGAAACCGTGTTTGAGGAGCAATATCCTGGAAAGCCCAATGAAATGAGTTGTGTGCTCGAAGTTCGTAATCAAGATACCTCATTTTGGTTGACTGGCGACGTAGAAAAACAAGGAGAATCAGAAATTACGGCGCGACTTGAATCGTTTGCACTAGCTGAGATAGGAGAGAGGCAGCTTATTTTCATGGCTCCCCATCATGGGAGCAAAACTTCATCCTCATTGGCTCTGCTGCAAAAGCTAAATCCAGACGTGGCATTTGCACAAAACGGTTATCGCAATCGTTATGGGCACCCACATCCCACTGTGAGCGCCCGTTATGCGGATCTAAATACACCCTTTTTCCAGACTCCATTAACCGGTGCGCTGCTATGGGAATTTAGAAACAATAACAATTCTTTGATGCAACTTTGGAGACATGATATAAAACGTCTATGGCATAGATAAAGTAATTATTATCCTAAGCCACTTTTAGAAATCAGTATTTGATGAGAGGTGATAGATATGAATGCGGATATGAATAAGTTAATTGCATTATGTTCATTCACAGTTATCGCAGCAGTTGGCTGCGCTGGTGCCGATGTGCGCCCATTGGTGGATATGAAAGGCGTCAATCAGTCCGCCTATGAGAGCGATTTAAAGGATTGCCAAGCGTATGCGCAACAACAGTCTGGCATGGGAGAGACTGCGGCTAAAGGTGCAGGTGCTGGTGCTGTTGTCGGAGGCTTACTTGGCCTTGTTACTGGTGGTAATAAAACGGGGATTGTTCAAGCTGCGGGGGCTGGTGCTGTGATTGGCGGCGCAGGCGGCGCATTTAGTGGAAATCAGGCGCAAGAAGCGGTTGTTAAAAGATGTTTGAGTGGTAGGGGTTATAAGGTTCTGAACTAAGTTATCAAGTAATTGAGCTTAGGTAATGTATATGTGGTCGGGAGGTAGGTC
>Ga0208496_1000128_pt1 | contig 25204 bp, 20 predicted proteins | sample CryBogmetaGMA2M_FD_184552 | JGI IMG/M metagenome (GOLD analysis project Ga0208496, IMG submission 184552) | Freshwater microbial communities from Crystal Bog, Wisconsin, USA - MA2M (SPAdes) | ecosystem: Environmental > Aquatic > Freshwater > Lake | place: Crystal Bog, Wisconsin, USA | collected... | reverse complement strand
TGTCTACGCTAACCCTTATTTATTCTGATAAATCTTGTAGTAGGATAAAGAGCATAAATAATAACCAAATAAAGAAAATGAGACAAAAATTCACATTTGGCCGAGTGCTAGCTGTTCTGGGGGCCTGTTTTTTTGCTTGCTCCCTCTGCGCTCAAGAGGTATGGCCGACTAAACCAATCACAATGGTGGTTCCATTTCCACCAGGTGGCGTGGCAGATACCGTAGGTCGACCAGTAGCAGAAGCCTTATCTCGAAGCCTAGGACAGCCAGTAATTGTTGAAAATAAACCAGGTGCTGGTGGTGGTATCGGTATGGCTGCGGTAGCAAAAGCAAAGCCTGATGGTTACACCATCTTGATGGCTCTGTCTTCTATTTCAATTATTCCTGAGGCCGATAAAGTGGTTGGGCGTGAACAATCATTTCAGCTTAATCAATTAAAACCCATTGCTCGATTTACAGCGGACCCCACTGTTTTAGTAGTGAGGGCTGATAGCCCTTGGAAAGATTACAAGGCGTTTGTTGCTGCTATGCGTGCCAATCCTGGTAAATATAATTTTGGCTCCTCTGGTAATTATGGGACCATGCATGTGCCCATGGAAATGCTCAAGTCCTCTGAAAAATTCTATATGGTGCATATTCCCTATACGGGTGCTGGCCCAGCGATTGTGGGTTTATTGGGTGGGCAGGTTGATGCAATTGCTACTGGCCCCTCTTCAATAGTGCAGCAGATCAAAGCAGGTAAGGTGAGAGCTTTGGCGCACTGGGGTGATGGTAGATTGGCTAGCATGCCTGAGGTACCGAGCTTTAAAGAAATGGGTGTGAAGATAGAGTTTTCACAATGGGCTGGCCTGTTTGTTCCTAGCGCTACCCCAGAATACATTACCAATAAACTTCGTGAGGCTGCTAAACAAGCAGCCAATGATGAGCGCGTTCGTTCTGTGATTAATTCTGCTGGCAGTCCTATCCAATATTTGGATGCCCCTGAATTTAAAGTCTACTGGGATAAAGAATCTGCACAAATGGGTGAAGTGGTCAAAAAGATTGGCAAGGTAGAGTAATGAAGCAAGCATTCCATTTTCTCGTTAGCCTTCTGGCCTTGTCATTTTTCGCCCATGCTAATGCTGCGAGTGTTCAAGAGCAAATGGAGCAAAATTCCACTGTCAAAACGGCGATTGAAGAATTGGTAATCGCCAATCATATTTTGTATGACCAAAATGCAGTGGACGGCTATGGGCATATTAGTGTTCGCAATCCAGCCAATCCCAATACCTTCTTTTTGGCTAGAAGTGTTGCCCCATCTGTAGTAAAGGTGGAAGACATCATGGAGTTTGATATGAACGGCAAAGCTTTGAATGGCGATACCCGTGCTGCCTATGGAGAGCGCTTTATTCATAGTGGCGTTCTAAAAAATCGCCCTGATATTAACTCCGTCATTCATGGTCATGCATCCCCCACTTTGCCTTATGGATTAACTGGTACAACCTTGAAACCGGTTTATCACATGAGTTCATTCCTGGGGGAGGGCGCGCCAATTTTCGAGATCAGAAATTTTGCCAAACCAAATCCAGATACGGATATGTTTGTTAGTAATTTAGAGCTTGGTGAAGCCTTATCTCAAACAATGGGCCTACAGTACTTTGTACTCATGCGTGGTCATGGTTATGCAGCTGGAGCGGATTCTATTAAAAAGGCTGTCTTTAGAGCAGTCTATGCGGTTCAGAACGCTAGTATTCAGGCCGAAGCAATGAAGATGGGTCAGGTGCAATATCTGACACCAGGTGAGGCAGCAACTGCTCAACAAACGATTGAAAAAACCATTGGACGCCCTTGGCAGCTTTGGAGTGAGCGTGTTAAAAAATCACAATAATTATATTTGCTAAGGAAATATGGATATGAATTTACAAAAGCTATTCTTCATCAGCGCTTCGGCAATGGTAGTCTTATCAAACTCGGCTTTTGCTCAATCAGGCGAAAGCACCTATAAACAGTCGTGTATGAACTGTCATGGCGCTGGTCTTCTAAATGCACCAAAGTTTGGCGATAAAGCCAAGTGGGCGCCACTCATTGCGGAGGGGCAGGTTACCCTCACGGCGCATGCGTATTTTGGGGTGCGTGCCATGCCTCCTAAAGGCGGTAACCCCAATCTCAGTATTGAAGGTTTTGCAGATGCCTTGGTATACATGGTCAATAACTCAGGTGGTAATTGGAAGTCACCAGACGCTAAAACTATTACAGCAATTAATAAGGAAGTAGAAGCGCGCAAAGCTGGCTCAAATAAGAAATAAAAAGTAAGGATATCCACCAAGTTAAGCCGTATTAAAAAATCAATAGCAATATTGGAGACCGTCATGATGAATTTTGAATTTGTTTTTAAGAAATGGGCGCTTATATTTGCGACCCTAATAGTATCTGCATTCACTTGCAATTTGGCATTTGCCCAAGCCTTTCCGAATAAACCCGTGAAGATTATCGTTACGGCCGCTCCGGGTGGCACAACCGATATCGCCTCACGTGCGCTTTCTGACATCTTAGGAAAAGAGCTTGGTCAAAGCGTGATTATTGAAAACAAAGCGGGTGGCGCAGGAATTATTGGCATTCAAGCCTTGCTTGCAGCGCCTCCAGATGGTTACACCATGGCGATGGGCAATATCGGTCCGAACGCAATTAACTACAGTCTCTATAAAAATCTGCCTTATAAGATGGATGATATGGAGCCCATCACAATTGTGATTGCTAATCCTAATGTCTTGGTTGTCAATCCAGATGTCCCTGCAAAGACAGTTGCCGAGCTAGTTGCTTTAGCTAAAGCAAATCCTGGCAAGTATTCTTTTGCATCGTCTGGTCGTGGCCAATCCATTCATATGTCTGGCGAGTTGTTCAGAACGCAGGCTGGTATCGACATTATTCATGTGCCATATAAAGGTGCTGGTCCAGCATTAGCGGATTTACTAGCTGGTCAGACTAATATGATGATCGATAACTTACCTAGTTCAATGCAATACATTAAGGCCGGTAAATTACGTGCTTTAGCGGTTACTAGTAAGAATAGGGTTGCAGAGTTACCAGATGTGCCGACCATGATCCAATCTGGCTATCCCAACTTTGAAGTCACTGCATGGTTTGGATTATTTGTTCCTGCGGGAACTCCAAAGCCAGTAATTGATAAGCTATATGTTGCAGTAAAGAAAGCTCTCGAGACTCCTGAGATCAAACAACGCTGGAAAGATCTGGGTGGTTGGGCTGTAGGCGATACACCCGCCAATACAAAGATATTTATTGCAGCTGAAAAGAAGAAGTGGGAATTAGTAGCTCAGCAAGCGAAAATCGAAGCTGAATAAACGAGAAATGAGCGCTCCAGGTCTGAAAAAACCTGGAGCCACAGTCTTTTAATCTGCTTTGATATTTGCGTCTTTAATGACTTTACTCCACATACTGAGTTCACGAGAAATACGCTTGCTCGAGTCAGCTGGAGAAAGATAGTTCACATAAACACCTGCAGCGAGCATACGCTCTTGAACATCCGGACGTTGCAAAATCAATTTGATATCTGCACTTAACTTATCAATGATCGGTTTAGGGGTGCCAGCTGGTGCTTCAATTCCGAACATGCTTACGACATCAAAATTTGGTAGGCCAGTTGCCTCAGTCACCGTTGGTACATCAGGCAATTGGCTTATGCGTTTTGCTGTAGTAACAGCCAAGGCCCTTAGCTGACCGGCTTGAATAAATTGCAGCGCAGCTGGAACAGTCTCTGACATAGTGAGAACTTGCCCCCCAACCAGATCAGTCATAGCGGGGCCACTGCCTTTATAAGGGATATGCAGCATATCCAAACCCAATTGAAAACGGAACATTTCCATTGCAAGGCGCTGTGGGGCGCCTGCACCAGAAGATGCGAAGGTGAGCTTTCCTGGATTTGCTTTTGCATAAGCAATGAACTCTTTCATATTTTTGACAGGCACTGAAGGGTTCACTACAAAGACAAGAGGCACTACACCGACGATGGCAACTGGTGTGAAATCTTTTTCTAGGCTGTATTTGATTCTGTCTTTATCAAGATTAGCATTGATAGAGTGTGAGGTGAGTGCTCCCATGAGCAGCGTATAGCCATCTGCTGGAGACTTAGCAACCATATCAGCGCCAATATTACCGCTGTCTCCCGCTTTATTATCTGGAACAACTTGTTGATTGAGTGACTTAGAAAGTTCCTGCGCCATGATTCTGCCGATGACATCAGTAGCGCCGCCGGGAGGGAAGGGGATGACAAGTTTGATGGGCTTATCAGGGTAGTTTTTGATGGCTGCCGCATTAGATTGGGCAAATACAGGTAGGCTAATGAAGGCAGCACAGAGTGTTGCACCAATATATCGAATCATTTTTTGTCTCATAGTCTCATTTTTATGGGTTTTAATGGCATTCTTATTATCAATGAATTTCGAATTTTGCAAATTACAATCCTCATATGACTCTTGAACTACACCAAATTGAAATCATCGGCTATTGCGCTGCTTTTCTGACGACGATTGCCTTCTTGCCCCAAGCCATTCAGTCTTGGCGTACCCGGGATTTATCAGGAATCTCTTTGGGAATGTATTCTCTATTCACGGCAGGGGTAGGTTTATGGCTTATATATGGCCTGTTTATTGAGAAGTGGCCCCTGATCTTAGCAAATATGCTTACCTTTGCTTTGGCTTTGAGTATCCTCTTATTGAAATTGCGTCATACTTCTAAACATCGTAAATAACACATTGGTATTACAAAGAAAGGGTTTTATGAGTTCAGCATTTGTCATTGATCCACCAGCAGTGATTTCACTACCGGTAACTGGTGATACGCGCCGTTTTGCAGTAAATCGGATTTACTGCGTTGGTCGTAACTATGCTGATCATGCACGTGAGATGGGTCATGATCCAGATCGTGAGCCACCTTTCTTTTTTATGAAGCCCGCCAACTCGATTGTGACCGATGGTAAAGATATGGCGTACCCAAATCTTTCCAAAGATGTGCATCACGAAATCGAAATGGTAGTAGCTATTGGTAAAGGTGGCGCCAACATTTCTGCTGATAAGGCACTAGACCACGTATATGGTTACGGTGTTGGCCTTGATATGACAAGACGTGATCTACAAGGAGAGGCCAAGAAGATGGGTCGACCTTGGGATACGGGTAAAGCATTTGATCAATCAGCGCCTTGTGGAGAAATTACTCCCGCTGCGAAGAGTGGCCATCCGACAAAAGGTGCGGTCAAGCTTTTAGTCAATGGTGAGCTGCGTCAAGAGGGGGATCTCAATCAGCTCATCTGGAATGTGCCAGATACGATTGCATATCTTTCCACCTTATTTACCCTTGAGCCAGGCGATTTGATTTTCTCTGGCACCCCTGCTGGCGTTGGTCCTATCAGGAAGGGTGATGTATTAGAGGGAAGTGTTGAAGGATTAACTAATCTCAAAACCAAAATTCTGTAATGAGTATGCTCTTTACTAAATTACCATTTAGAAATCTTACTGTAGTTTGCGCTACTCTACTCTTATTGGCATCTTGCGCAACTACAGAGCAGACCTCAGTGAGCCCCCAAGCCGCTCCTAGTTTGTATAGCAATGCAGCACCATTAGATCTACGTTTGAGTACTTGGCCTTATCCGTATGCGACTAAAGAGTTCAAGACCAGCTTGCAAGGGCAGCCCGCTACTATGGTCTATATGGATGTGCAGGCTCTTGGCAAGCAAAGGGGTGTAGTCCTCCTGTTTCATGGAAAAAACTTCTCTAGCGATTATTGGGCTCCTACCATCGCTGGCTTAACGCAAGCTGGGTATCGTGTGATTGCTCCGGACCAAATTGGTTTTGGTAAATCCTCTAAGCCAGATGTGGCATATCACTTTGATGATTTAGCCGCCAATACCAAAGCATTATTGCAGTCGCTCAACATTAAGCAAGTGTCCGTCATTGCAAACTCGATGGGCGGCATGGTTGGAATCCGCTTTGCTCGTTTATATCCTGGTACTGTGCAAAAGTTTGTGCTTGAAAATCCACTAGGTCTTGAAGATTACAGTCAAGATATTCCGCCACAGCAAAATGATCAATTGCTCAAGCTAGAAATGGCTCAAACGGAAGCGAGCTATCGTCGTTTCTTGCAAAGTTACTTCCCAAGCTGGCAACCAGGTTTTGAAAAGTTTGTAGAGGTTTATGTACGGGTGCAAAAAGGGCCTGACTATCCTGCGTACGCAAAGACCTCCGTCTTAACTTATCAAATGATTGCAGAAAAACCCGTTGTGAATGATTTGCCACAATTAAAGATGCCAGTGTTACTAGTCATTGGTCAAAAAGATAGAACAGTTTTTGGCCGTCGTTTTGCTCCGCCAGAGGCTGTGAAGTCTTTGGGTAATTTTCCAGAGCTAGGTAAAAAAGCACAAGCAGCGATACCCAATGCAAAACTGGTTCCCATTGAGGGGGTAGGTCATATACCCCATATAGAAGTGCCCGATCAATTTGTAAAAACAGTAGTCGAGTTCCTGAACTCTAAAGGCTGAGAAATAGCCCTTTTCCAAGGAAGCTTGATTTAACTGTATTTAGTCGTTCCTGCGCTAAAATCTAGCACGATGCGATTTCCCAAAGCGCTTAAGTCCCTCCTGCTGTTTCTGTTCTTCAGTGCAACTACGCTTTTGGCGCAAGCACAAACAAACCTTACTAAAGCTAGTAACTGGCCGAAGCAGCCGATTCGAATGATTGTTACTTTCACTCCAGGCGGTGCCCCTGATATCTTGGCGCGTGTTTTAGCTGAGAATTGGCAACAAAGTTTAGGTGTCCCAGTTATCGTAGATAATCGTCCTGGCTATGGTGGCAATATTGGCGCTGATATGGTTGCCAAAAGTGCTCCTGATGGCTACACGCTACTGATCGGTACCGTAGGTATCCATGCAATTAATGGTGCTCTTTATGAAAAGATGTCATTTGATCCTATAAAAGATTTCACACCCATTAGTTTTTTAGCAAGCACACCCAATGTCTTGATTGTGAATAAGCAATCTGGCATTACGAGTGTGCATGAGTTAATCGAGCTTGCCAAAGCCAAGCCTAACCAGCTTACTTTTGGTTCCTCGGGTGTTGGTACTTCATTGCATATGTCGGGTGAATTATTTAAAGAGATGGCTGGAATTCAGATTCGCCACATTCCCTATAAAGGTCGCGCACAATCTTTGCCGGACTTAGTAAGCGGACGCATTATCATGCTGTTTGATAACTTGTCGTCATCACTGCCTTTAATCAAGGCAGGGGAGGTACAAGCCTTGGGTGTGACTACCTTAAAACGTTCACCTGCTGCCCCAGAAATTCCTACTCTTGCAGAGCAAGGATTGCCTGGATTTGAAGCGGTCTCTTGGTTTTCCTTGATGGCCCCAGCCAATTTGCCTCCTGCAATCCAAAAGCGCCTCAATCATATGACCCATCAGGCTTTAGAAAGTCCTGAAGTGAAAAATCGACTCTTGGTAGGAGGCTTAGATCCTGCTCCTGGAAGCCCTCAAGACCTATCTAGATTGATTGCAGCAGAGTCTATCAAGTGGAGTAGAGTGGTTCGGCACTCTGGCGCAAAATTAGAGCCATAAATAAGCCATTATCTTGTCAGCTTATGCCTATTTAGTGCGTTATAGAGATATGGAATGGGAATACTGAGGCAGTCCTTACATAAAGCAATTCCAATAAATTTGATTAAATTTTTAGTATTAGACTTTTCTAAACTCGGTTTGGCCATGTCGTTTGTTGGCGTTTGTTTCTTAACGGGGTGCGCAACGCAGACTCAACAGATTAAGATGAATGAATCTATCAATCAGTTTAAGAATGGTGATATGCAAAGTACTGCTGCAACCATTCAGAATGTTTTCAAGGATAAAAATACCTTGTATTACTTAGAACTGGGTGAGGTTCAACGACTTCAAGGTGCGAGTCAAATTCCAAGTAGTACAAAAAATCTATTGCAAGCTGATCAACTAGTAGATCAATGGGAAATGACCACTAGCGATAAGCTCAAACGCTCTTTTACTGATACTAGTTCTTATATCCTCTCGGAGGGCTTTAGTAGTAACTATGACCCCAAGCCTTATGAGATTAGCTTTTTAAGTCAAACACTTGCCTTAAATCATCTTGCGCAAGGGCATTGGAATGACGCAATGGTTGAAGCTAAGAAAATGGCTCAACGAGAGAAGGTCATTGAGGAGCTCATTCAGAGTAAGGTGGCAGCAGTATCAAAGACGGTACAAGAACAGCAGAATAATCAAAAGACGCGAGGAGCCACTAGCCGCATCCAAGATATTAATGGCTATCCAATTAACTTATTAGATGATGAGGAAACGCGAGGCCTAAAAAACTCGTATCAAAATCCAGGGGCATACTATTTATCAGGCTTCATTCATGAGTCACAAGGGGAAGCTAGTCTGGCAGCTCCCGGCTATCGCCTAGCGATTGAATTGCGTCCATCAGTGAGCTTTTTTAAAACTAGCATTGCGAAATTAGATTCCAATATAGCGAACCGAAGCAAAAAAATTTTTGCAGATACCTTAATCATTATTGATACGGGGTATATGCCAAAAATTAGTCCTTATCAAATCAGTCAAACTTTTAACATCGGTAGCGGCCCTAAATTAGTCACTCTGACCTTTCCAGTGATAGAAAAATCCACTGAGCGTTACACCCCTAGCTATATTCAAATAGGGGACCGTACGGCAAATCTAGAACTAGTTGCCAATATCGACACCATGGCTAGAAAGAATTTGCAAGATGAAATGCCTGGCTACGTTTTAAGGGCAACTAGCAGAGCGCTCGTTTCATTAGCGGCTCAATACATGGCTGATCAAACTGCTCAACAGGCAGCAAGAAAAAACAATCAAAATAACCAAAATAATAGTGCAGCAATTATCGGCGCTATTGCTGGAATGATCACTGGTTATGGATTGCAGGCTATTAATGTCACAGATGTACGCCATTGGTCAACCTTGCCAGCACAAACTTACATGGCCAGAATGGGCTTGCCTATTGGACCTAATGTTCTTAAGTACACATTACCATCTGGGGTAACGCAAAGTCAGACAGTGAATTTAGTGGGCGGATATAACGTCGTGTATATCCGTATGTTCAGAAACAAAGCAACTGTTTTGACTTCAAACGATCCAGCAGCGCTGCCTCCCAAACCACAAGTATTAGCACCGCAAACTATTTCTAATCCGGTGGCAATTGTTCCAAAGACAATCCTTGATGAGGTAAAGCCAAAAGAGGGTTTATTTGATGGGCTAAAGAGCTTATTTAGCTTTGGGGGTAGTAAGTCAGAAGAAGTAGCTATACCCTTAGACCCCATGCCTGCAGCTCCTCCTCTCGCTACAAGCCCCACGCCTATCCCTGCGGCTAGTGCCGTACCTAGCCCTGCAGGCAGTAATATGGATGGGTTGAAGCCTTACGAGCCACCCAATCTCCTCAATAGTCTTCAGCAGCTTTTTAATTAGGAAAACCCAGTATGAAAAAATACCTTTTAACTTTATTGGCAGCCATCGCCTTAGTTGCCTGCAGCTCAATTCCTTCTATGAAAGATATGACGATCCGCATGGGCGATACTGATAGCATTCAGATTACCGATATGCGTAGCTTAATGCGTAATGGCGTACTCACTGCTCAGGTCACTATTCTGAACGATAGCAAGTCTAATTTGGTTTCCTATCGTTTTAAGTGGATTGGCAAGAATGGTATGACCGTGACTGATGAGGAGGCATGGAAGCCAGTAACTGTAGGAAAAGGGCAGACGACCGTTATCATGGGAATTGCGCCAACACCTGATGCAACGGATTTCCGTTTCGAATTAAATCAATATAAATAACTCAACAGAGTATCAATAATGATCATGAAAACATACACTAAAACTCTCCAATTATCTGCATTTACTCTTTCAGTGGCCTTGCTCGCTGCTTGCTCTGGACCGCAGGTACGCTACGGCGATGCTAAGGCTGTAGAGACCGTCAACGCAAACTATGGCTCGACTGATCTCCAAATGATTGCTGAAGCCATGACACGATCGCTCTTGCAATCTAAAGCAATCTCTGGAAGTAAGGATGCGCCGATTGTGACCTTGGCTGATGTGAAGAATAAGACTTCTGAGTACATTGATACCCGCGTCATCACCGATAAGATCCGCACGCAATTGATGAAGAGTGGGCAAGTACGCTTTGCAGTAAGTGTTTCTGAAATGCAAAACCAAACCGAAGAGTTAAAGCGTCAGAATCAATCTGGGCTTTATAAGAACAGCACCATTGCCAAGACGGGTAATATGCAAGGTGCTCAATATCGTATCGAAGGTTCGATTGCATCCATCGTCAAAAACACCAAAGACGTAAAAGACGTTTACTACGTTTTCAATTTGAATCTCATCAATAACGAATCTGGCCTACTCGAATGGGCTGATGAAAAAGAGATTCGTAAGACTGCAACTAGATAACCCAGGATATGATTTCATGCCATTAATGAAAAATACGCTTCTCGCTTTTGCTGGCGTTAGTTTGCTGGTCTTAGCTGGCTGCGCTACCAAACCACCGGCAAAAGAGCAGACCATTATTGGGCAAGTGCCAGCAGATCCCCCTAAAAATCCCGTGATCTCTGCTGAGACTCTTAAATCAGCATCACAGTCGATTGCAGTAACGGATATTTATTTCAAAAAAGAAGGTAAGAACTTAGTCTTTATTGAAGAGACCCGTAATAAGACTAATAACAATATTACTTCTACCATTACACCTAGAACGATTGAAGTAGACGCTGACAAAGCCAATGCCTCTGCTGTAACTGGTGGCCCAAACTCTTCTCAGTTTCCTGTCAAGTTCACCAATCTGGCTGATCCAAAGTCTACTGCTCCAGGCGCTGCTCCGATAGTGACCCCAGTAGATACCCAGGCATCAAGCAATAGCTCTGATTCCGAAACACAAAGCTCTAAGAAGTCTGGTTATGAAGCGAAGATGGAATATGGTGAGCTGCGCTACTTAGCCAATCCGATTCGGGGGCTTTTGATTAAGTCTGGCTACAAAGTAGTTCAGGCCAAAGCAACGGTTGCTATGCCCAATCAAGGCGATGAGTACTTTGATATCGTCAAGCGGATTAAAGCGGGTGACTTTGGTGATGCTGACTATATCTTGTACGGTGTTTTGGCCGAAGTCTCCAATACCGATAACGTCTCTGACATTCCTGGGACAAAATCGACTTCGCATCAGATGACGCTTGAGGTCACAGTAGACTTTAATATTATTGATACCAAGACAAGCCAAATCGTAGCCTCGTTTGTGGCTTCCGGTGAGGGTAAGGATGTTCAAATCGATGGTAGAGATACTGGCTATAAACCAAGTTCAGCGAAACTGATGAAGTTAGCGTCTTTAGATCTAGCGGAAGATGTGCGTAAGAACTTAGCATCACAAAACTTCATTACCAATAATCCAGGATCTGCTGGTTACGAACGTAATCTGAAGCGCCGTGTCGATGATGATGCTTCTACTTTAAAGGTATATAAGTAGGCAACCAGAAAAACTAAAGCAGACTGCTATACCTGAAGTGGCGGGTGCGTTTTTTCATAGCGCTCCGCTGTTTTTCTAAAGAGGTAGAGCAAAAAGCAAGCAGCTAGCGCAAGGCTAATGCTATTACCAGCCCAGAAGCCATTAGCACCTTGCAAGAAGGTGGGCACATTTCCAAAAACATTAAAGCCCATCAGGTAGCCACCACCAAGACCCACACCCCAGAGGGAGCCCGCATAAATTACCATCGGCCAAAAGGCAATTCGGTAGGCCCGCAGAATAAATGCGGCAGTCACTTGCAAAGCATCAAAGACTTGATAAAAAGCGATAAATAAAAAGAGTGGAATGGAGAATATTTTCACTTCTTCAGGGGGGTCATATAGATCTAAAAGCTGCATTCTGAAAACCCAAACTGCAATACCGATCGTGATGCAAGTGGCCGTGGTGAAGACAACAGAAGACCAGCCAATTTCTTCAGCGCGTTCAGGTTTATTAGCACCAATCGATTGCGACACTAAAGTCATCGTAGCAATCGACAGGGAGAGAGGGACCATATAAATGACAGTACCCATATTAGCGACGATCTGATGACCTGCTAAGGCGGTTGTTCCAAGGCGCGCAATAAAGAGCGACATGAAGGTGAATGACGTCACCTCGATGAGATAACTAAACCCAATAGGTGCTCCAAGCTTTAATAGTACCCAGATACGGTGCCAGTCTGGCATGCTAAAGCGTGCAAAGATCGCAAAAGGCCTATAAAAGCGGTCAAAGAGTACAAAGCCTAAGGTCAAGAGCATCCAGGTCCAGTTGATGATCACGGTAGCTACTGCGCATCCCGGACCTCCCATGCCTTCAATGCCAAAGCCGCCATAAATAAAGAGTAAGTTCAGAGGAAGCTTTAGCGCTAAACCGATGAGTTGTACGACCGTGATAACGGCGGGACGAGATACGGCATTATGCAAAGCCATCAACACCCGCATCACCATACTTGCAGGTAAACCAATCGCCAGAATATTAAGATACAGCTTTGCCTTGCCCTCGATGTCTAGGCTAACGCGAGAGATTGCAAGTACCTGGTCGGCATTGAGCAAAATGAAGCAGCCAAGAATAGTAAGAGCCAATGCAAGCCATGTTGCTTGCCTGACTTCTTCGCCGATTTCAGAATATCGTTTTGCCCCAAAGAGTTGCCCAGCAATTGGTGCAAGAGCTGATACCACACCCGTTAAGCCAACGTATACGCTAATAAATATTGCTGAGGCCATGGCTAGAGCAGCTAAGTCTTCTGCGGAGTAGCGGGCTGTCATTGCGGTATCTAGCACACCAAAAGTAATGACTGCTAATTGTCCGATGAGAAGAGGGCCAGCAAGTTTTAGTAAAGCAGGGACATCCTCGCGTAGGCGCGATAACTTAAAGTGCAGCACAAATTATTCCGAAGTGACTTCGTAAAGACGGAGACGTTCATCGCGGTCAGCAGCACGACGATCTTCCCAAATTAAACTTAATTTTTTATTGTTGAGTTGCGCATACGCTTTAGCTTCTGATTGACTATGGGTCAACATCCATGGGCAACTCGGATCATCACGTAAATTGAGCTTGGTAAAGTAGTCAAATGAGGCAAGCTGTGCAAGTCCAAGATTGCTAGTATCAATACAGCCGCCATCAGTGGGGACTACCTGTGATAGCCGAGCTGATACATAGCGATATGTTTTGGCGTAATTAATGGTGGGTAGCCATAAAGTCATGAGTAAGACCCACATTAAGGTAGTGCCAGATGCAGAAATGATGAGGCAGCGCCAAATTTCTTTTGGAGCGCGTGAGGTTCTCCAGCGTACTACTGCAAACCAGACTCCAGTAATGGCCAGCGCCACAATAAAGGCTAAGGCATTAAATTGACCCTCAAAGCCTGGAAGCAACCTATTGAGGTTGGCAGCAGTAGATTCTGGGTAACCAGTGACTTTTGCCAACCAAATGACCCAAATGGCAATGGCGATAATCGTAAAGCTAAACATCGCAAACCAATCTATAAAGCTAATCATGCTACGTTTGAGAATGGGCAAGCTGAACGCAGCAATGATCGATAGACTGGGAATCAAAATTAATAAGTCATGCTCATTTGCTTCAAGCCGAAACAAAACATAAATCAAGCTGCCAATAAAAATACTGAGTGGAATACATAGATGAGGCGCGCGCCAGGCGCCGGCTTCTTTCACACGACCCCAGTGAGCTAAGGAGATCATTGCTAGCGGCCAAACAGGCCATGCATATGCCCAGAAGTTCACGCTCAAAAAACTCAGAGATGCTAGGGAGGGGGTAGTGCGCATTTCTGGCACATTACGCCAACCTTCTTGCGCAATATGGCGCCACTGATCAGGAAGATCAGCGAGATACCAAATGATTGGCCAAATCGCAAAGCCAATTAAACCTAGGACAGTGCTTGTCAATGTCCAACGAAAGCGTAATTTTGCATTGCTAGCGATCACCGCAATGATGGTTGAGCTAACGATCATCAAACTTAAAGTGAGGTTACTTGAGAGGGCGACGATGGCAATACCAAGTCCAGTCCACAAGCCGCCTTGCCAAGGTTTATCTAAACCGCGCACTGTGCCGTAGAGCACGATACTAATGCCCATGAGTTGCGCCATCATCGGTGTCGTTTCATGACCACGTTGTGCCAGACCTACGCAAGCGAGGAAGATGAGTAAGGCACCATCAGCTAAGGTCATGCCATAACTCTTTAAATCCGGTTGTCCGCCAACGGCCAGTGCCATTGGTTGCACTTCACGACGACGACCTAATAAATAAGTGGCATACCAAATTGCTAGAGCAGCAGAGAAAAAGCAAATCGCAGAATATAAGCGGGCGGCATTCGCTGCACCAATCAACCAGCCAAACCAGTCAATCAGTGTAGCGCCCATCCAGTAAGGGAGCGGTGCCCCCAAAGAAACATCACGGCCCGCTAGGTGAGGAACAATCCAATCAGTGGAGTTACCACGAAATAGAGTCCACATGCCACCAAAGCCAATCGCGTCCTCATTCTTCCAAGGATCTCGAAAGAAAAGCCCGGCAAATCCATAAATTAGCGTCAGCGCAAAAATAATAATGCGCGGAATCGATTTAGTGGCGGCGGCGGTAAGTTTGACCATGTGTAAAGTTCAAAATAAAAAAGGCAGCAAACGCTGCCTTAATTATCTCGCAGAGTGGGTATTGCACATACCCTGCGATTCGAAGTGGTTTAAGCCTTCTTCTTAGTTGTTTTTTCAGCAGCTTTAGCTTCTGCAGCAGCAGCTTTTTTCTCAGCGGTTTTGGCAGCGCCATCACCGGTAGACTTAGCAACTGCTTTAGTGCCGAACTTCTGACGGAATTTCTCAACACGACCAGCGGTATCCATGATTTTTTGAGTACCAGTGTAGAAAGGGTGTGATTCAGACGAAGTCTCGATCTTGGCCAATGGATACTCATTACCATCTTCCCACTTGATTTTCTCTTTAGTGGACATAGTAGAGCGAGTTTTAAAGCTGAAGTTGTTGGAAACGTCTACAAAGACGACTTCGCGATATTCGGGGTGAATGCCAGGTTTCATTTTGAGTCCTATGAGCGGGTAGCCGTTTAAGTTAAAAGAACCTAAATACTTACCCAAGTTAAAAGCAGTTTATTGGTGCAACAAAGGCGAAATTATGCCATGAAATCAACAACAAAGCGCACTATTGGGGTCTAAAAGGGGCTAAACCAGCTCCCTAGACCCCGAAATTAGCCTCCGCGACGCATTAGGTCGAAGAATTCACCGTTGTTTTTGGTCGATTTGAGCTTATCTACGATGAAGTTCATCGCCTCAATTTCGTCCATATCAGCAAGCAATTTACGCAATACCCAGATCTTCTGCAGGTTCTCAGCTTTCACCAAGAGCTCTTCACGGCGGGTACCAGACTTATTGAGGTTAATTGATGGGTAAACACGACGTTCAGCCAAGCGACGCTCAAGATGAACTTCCATGTTGCCGGTGCCCTTGAACTCTTCATAAATGAGGTCATCCATACGGCTACCAGTTTCAATCAAAGCAGTAGCGATGATCGTTAATGAGCCACCTTCCTCAATATTACGAGCGGCACCAAAGAAACGTTTTGGGCGTTGTAAAGCATTGGCATCTACACCACCAGAGAGTACTTTTCCTGATGAAGGAATCACCGTGTTATATGCGCGGGCAAGACGGGTAATCGAGTCAAGCAAGATAATGACATCTTTACCCATCTCTACTAAACGTTTTGCTTTTTCAATCACCATTTCAGCAACTTGAACGTGACGCACTGCAGGCTCATCAAAAGTAGAGGCAACGACTTCACCGCGAACGGAGCGTTGCATCTCGGTAACTTCTTCAGGGCGCTCGTCCACGAGCAACACGATCAAAATAGCATCAGGATTATTAGCAGAGATTGCGTGTGCAATGTGCTGCATCATCACTGTCTTACCCGATTTAGGGGAGGACACAATCAAACCGCGTTGCCCAAAGCCGATCGGCGAGATCATGTCGATGATGCGGCCTGTCAGGTTCTCTTCAGCCTTAATATCACGCTCTAGAGAGATCACGCGGTTAGGATGGAGAGGAGTTAAGTTCTCGAACATGATGCGGTTTTTGAGGGCTTCTGGAGCCAAACCGTTGATCTTGTCTACCTTTACCAAGGCAAAGTAACGCTCGCCATCTTTAGGGGTACGGACTTCACCTTCAACGCTATCGCCAGTGTGAAGATTAAAGCGGCGGATCTGTGCAGGAGAGATATAAATATCATCTGGAGAGGCCATGTAAGAGGCTTCAGGAGAGCGCAAGAAACCAAAGCCATCAGGCAGAACTTCCAAAGTGCCGTCACCAAAAACCATTTCACCGGCTTTAGCGCGTTTTTTCAGAATGGCAAACATCAGTTCTTGTTTGCGCATCCGTTGGGTGTTTTCAATCTCCAGGCTAGCTGCCATTTCAAGCAGAGCGGATACGTGAAGGACTTTGAGTTCAGTTAATTGCATGTGGTTCTCGGGTGTTGATAAAGAAAAAAAGGGATTAGATAAATAGGTTTTGGGGTATTGCTGTGCTGAAAGAGATCAGGCAGATGTGGAAAGACAGAATTTGGGAGATTTGCTTAAAAGAAGGGGGAGGTAAATTGCTGGAAATGAGCGCGCTGCTTTGTAAGTGCGAGGCGCTGAACTACTGTTAAACGCAATACTACACTAAAAAACGGGTCTGACAAGCATAAGAAGCAGGTAAAAACCACAGGCTCAACTGGTGAACCTGTGGGATGAGATCTTTAGATATTGCTGTCAATAAAGGCAGATAACTGGGATTTGGCTAAAGCGCCTACTTTTTGAGCAGCCACGGTGCCATTTTTGAATAGGATCAAGGTCGGAATGCCGCGAATATTGAACTGGGCTGGAACCCCTTGGTTCTCATCCACATTCATTTTTGCAATTTGTAGCTTATCGCCGTATTCGGCGGAGAGCTCTTCCAGGATAGGGCCAATCATTTTGCAAGGACCACACCACTCAGCCCAGAAGTCGAGCAGAACAGGTTTATCGGACTTTAGGACGTCTTGTTCGAAAGAAGCGTCAGTTACATATTTAATGCCGGCACTCATGAATATTCCTTATTTAAGCTTATTTAGCGAGTTATTTAATTGTGGCGTTACAGAGCTTATATTAGCAATAAGCCAAACATTCTGCCGAATTTTCAAAATAAGCCCTAAAACACTAATCGACCATCTTCTGTAATGCCTCACCTATTCCCAACCATTTCAAAGCAAAAGCAGCCACATGCTTGGGCAATTACGCCCAATAGCGAGGCCCTGACCGAGTTGGCTAAAGGGATTTGGGATTGTGCAGTGCAAACCCAAAAACGACCCTTGGTGGTGCTCAGTACTGCTGGACCACTCATTGGAGTAAGGGCAGCCTTAGAAAAAAACCGACCAGAGGATTTACCAAGCCATATCGCCTTCTTGCCACAAGTCATTAGTTTTGCCGATTGGATAGAGGCAGCACCAGGCGCATGGAAGTTTCCTAAGAAGCAAACCGACTTAGAGAGATGGTTATCGGTCTATATCAATCTGCGTAAACATCCCAAGCTAAAGACTTGGTTTAAAGCCGAGAGTGATTCGGGTGCGTGGGGTTTAGCAAAGTCGGTCATTAATGCTTGCGATATTTTGTCTGAAGCAATCATGTTGCAACTACAAGATGAGTTACAGCTTTTAATTAAGACTAACGCATTTGATGCAGAGCTGTGGGCAAAAAAACTAGAGGCTATGTTAGAGAAAACCATCGCTCAAGCATATCCAGAGCTTTCAAGAAAAGTAGTCGATCAAGAATCTGAGGTATTGCTGACCTTTTGGCGTTACTTAAGTGGTGCTGGGGATGCCGTTTTTCGCAAACAATTTGCGATGGCGGCTCACTTGGATTTAGCAAAAGCCAATCAGAATGAGGCTCGCCCACTGATCTGGGTGCAGACGGCAGACCCTAAGCCAATTGATCAGGAGCTCATTAGTAAATACTTAAGTCACTATGCTCAATATGCTCCCGTTGTTGAAGTGACATTAGATTGGCAGTCAGTTGCCTTATGGTCTGAGGCCCTTGCAGGAGAAAATGGAGCCGGCGAGCTGATTGCCTTAAATGCAGAGCAAGAAGAGCAACTGAGCAGTAATCTCACGGCAGCACATTATCAGGATTGGCGTTTAATTTCAGCAAGACGTTTTGAAGAATTGGCCTGGGCCGCAACTAAATCGATTGAGTCTCATTTAATTGCCCATAAAACAAATATTGCATTAGTTGCGCAAGATCGTCTTGCGGCAAGACGGGTGCGAGCATTATTGGCACGTTTAGGCCCAGCTTTAAATATTCGTGATGAAACTGGATGGAAGATTGATACCACCAGGGCAGCAGCAGCAATCAATAGCTGGTTAGAGTTGATCCGCGCTCCCAAGGAAGGACCAACAGCAAGTGCACTATTAGAGTTCTTACAAAACCCGTATTTAGATATTGCCACTTGTATTGGGCAGTCCCCCGAGGTTTGCATTGGTCTAGTGGCGCAACTCGAAGATATTTTGATTGCCAGTCAGGCAAAGTCGGGCTGGGAAACCTTTTACATGGCAATTGAGCGCGCTAATGCCTATGCCGCTACTCTTGGTGCGGTGCCAAATGAGGCTTTATTAAAAATCCTGCAATTTGTCAGGGAGCGGCACTACGCCTGGCAAGAATTAGATCTACGTTGCTCAAGCGCTTACGTTCTCTTGCAGCAAAATTTGCAAGACACGGGAATGGGCTCTGCTTTAGAAAAAGACGCTGCAGGTAAGCAGTTGCTAGAGGTGATTAACACTTTTGATTTACGTTCTAGCGATTATCAAGATCTTGCTATGCGTCTGCCTGAGTGGATCAGCCTGATCAAATCAGTGTTAGAAGAGGCTTCGTACGAAGAAGCTGGCAAAGAGGCTGTTGCAAGCTTGAGCATCCTGCCACTCAGCTCAACACGACTTCGTCAGTTTGATGCAGTCGTAGTGGTGGGTTGTGATGAGCAGCAGTTACCTGCATTTTCTGAGCCACCCTTATTTTTCTCAGACGCATTAAATCGCTTACTTAAATCCTCCACTATCAATGCGCAGTATGTTCAGCAAGCGCGAGATTTATCGCAACTCTTAGTTTCTTGTGACAGTGTTGATTTACTCTGGCAGAGTAAAAGTAAAAATGGTGAGCCACTCAGGCCATCAGCATGGATACAGCGCCTGCAGACGCAATTGCCCAACTGGAAAGCAGTGATTGCTAAACCAGATGCCTATAGCGGAAAGGCAAGACCACTGCAAAAGGCGGTTGCCGTCCTTGATCCAGATCTGCCATTGCCACTCTCAGTAAGTCCAAGCGCTTATAGGGCTTTAAGAGACTGCCCTTATAAATATTATGTACGCAGCTTATTAAGCCTGCGAGAGGCAAAAGTATTTGAAGAGGGATTTGATGCCTCTTTAGCAGGGCAATCACTGCATGCCTTATTGCGTAACTTTTATCAAGCACTAAAGACTGAAGAGCAAAAAGCAGATTCAAACATCATGAATAGTACTGCGGCTCGTCGTGTGTGGATGGAGCGTGAGTTATCTGCTATCTCTGAAAAAGAATTTAAACGGATGATCGAAGGTGATGGCAGGGTGCTCGGAACCTTACGTGATTGGCAGAAACAAATCCCTAGCTTTATAGATTGGCAACTGCAACGAGAGGCTAGCGGCTGGCGTTATCACAATGCTGAACATAAAGTGGGCTTTGACTTGCATTTTGTTGATCTTGAGGGCGAGCATCGAGTGATTCGGATCGAAGGGCGTGCTGATCGTTTTGATATCAACATTGTGGATGAGAAGCAGGCTGAAGTAATTGATTACAAAAATCAGTCGATGACCAAGATGAAAAAACGTGCCGAGCATGTTTTAGATGATCCACAGTTACTCATTTATGCCCGTGCTGCCAATGAGGACCCTGCCAGCGCCCATCTTCTAGGTCATCACATCGGAAATGCCCAATGGGTCTCGCTCAAAGTAGATGTCAAGAGAGATAAAAAACTTCTCAGATCTTTAGAGGTACAAGACGTGCCAGAATTAATGCCAGCATTTAATCAGCAAATCACTGAGGATATGCAAAATCTGTGGTCTAGAAAAGAGATGGCTGCTTTTGCACCAGATGGCGTTTGTAAATACTGTGAGGCAAGAGGGATTTGTAGAAAGGGGATGTGGTGAAAAAGTTTGATAACGCCATTGCGTGCGACCCCTCTAGATCCGTTATCGTTTCTGCTTGCGCTGGGAGCGGTAAAACTTGGTTATTAGTTGCCCGCATGATCCGTCTCTTGCTAGCTGGTGCTAAGCCCCAAGAAATTCTGGCCTTAACTTTTACCCGCAAAGCTGCACAAGAGATGCGCGATCGGCTCTATAGTTTGTTAGAACAATTTTCAACGATGAGTGATGCAGCTCTATTAAAAGAATTGTGCAATAGGGGTTTAGAGGATGGCAAAGCAAAAGCATTGCTACCTCAAGCAAGAACACTGTATAGCAAGGTGCTTGCTAGCCCCCAATCCATTGTGATTGATACCTTCCATGGCTGGTTTGGCAGATTACTCAACGCTGCCCCAATCTCAGCAGAAGTGCAGCCTGGCTTTAGCTTGCGCGAGGATGGCAAAAGATTATTGGAAGAATGTTTAGATGACTGGTGGGGCGATCTTCCGCCTGACCTCAAAGCGCACTATGACACTCTTCTTCAACACCTAGGGGCAAGTAATACAGAAAAGTTCTTAATGGGCAATTACGGCCTGATGAAGCAGCGTGGCGCATGGACCTTCTTTGAACAAGCCTGCAGGGAAAAAGGCATTACCCCAATTGAGCATTTCAAACAATTTTTACCAAGGCTTAATCTAGAGAATCCTTTATTGCGGATGTGGAATGCACCAATGGCAAGAGCGGACTTCGAGTTTTTAGTGCGTTGCTTTGCTCATAGTAGTAAACAAGAATTGGCATTTGTACCCCAACTCGTTAACACTCTAGAGTGCATGCAGCGTGGTGGTGATGTCATGGAAATTGCATCGACTTTACAAGCAGTTTTTTTAAATGGCGATGCCGAACCTAGGGATAATACAAACCGAGCCCTTAGCGCTGTTCAGGAATACCTCAAAGCTGAGGGTGAAAGTCATCTGGAATCTGATCACGTTACTTATAAGCAAGCTTGGGCGCAGGCATTTATCGAATATGTAGCCTGGCAAGCTGAGAAAGATGTATATGAATTAAATCTTGCCTGGTTTGCTATGAGTGAGCGGATGATGGGGCATACTGCCGCGGCTAAAGAAGCCATGCGGGTGCGTGATTTTGATGATTTAGAAATTGGTGTGAGTCAGTTGATGGCCGATTATGCTAATGCAGCTTACTTACAAGCGCGCTTAGATGCCAAATACAAACACATCCTCGTTGATGAATTTCAAGATACCAATCCCTTGCAGTGGCAGATTCTGCGTTCATGGTTAGAAGGTTATGGCCAGGATCAGAATAAGCCTAGTGTTTTTATCGTAGGCGATCCAAAGCAATCGATTTACCGCTTCCGTAGAGCTGACCCCCGTTTATTCGCTAGCGCAAAAACCTTCCTAGAGTCACAGATGGGTGCGGTAGCGCTTGATCAAGATACTACGCGGCGCAATGCCTCCAAAATTAATACTGCTGTGAACGAAACTTTTGCTGCTACACAATTGCCGCCTGGCTATGACTTTCATCAGCAAGAAACCTTGTGGGAGCCATTGGCAGAAGGCTTGCCCAGTGAACTGTATGCAAAAGAGGGTGAGGCTGTACTGTTACCTCTGATCCCTTACGCAAAAGAAGAGCTAACCCCTAGGGTGGGCAATGCTTTTGATGCACCAATTACAGATATAAACCAAACAGTTGCAGCGACGCAGCGCTACCTTGAAGGTCAAGAGATTGGTAAGCTGATTCATCATGTGATGGCAACACATCAAGTGATAGATGAAGAAGATGGTCAAAAGTTTTGGCGCGCTGCTAGAGAGAGTGACTTCTTATTACTTGTCAAACGGCGTAAATATTTACCGCAGTTCGAAAGAGCATTACGTGAAGCCGAACTGGCTTATGACAGCTCTCGACTTGGTGGCCTACTCAATACCCTAGAGATCGATGATTTGATTGCCTTGCTCACAGTATTGTTATCGCCTCGTCATGATTTACCTTTGGCCCAAGTACTGCGAAGCCCGATTTTTAGTTTTACTGAGCAGCAAATGCAAAACCTGAGTATTGCTAAAGCCAATCACCAGCAATACCGTTCTTGGTGGGACGTATTGCAAGATAGCCAAGATGCATTAGTCCAAAGAGCTGCCCGCTTTTTAGAGCACTGGCGCGTATTGGCAGAGCATTTACCAGTCCATGATTTGTTAGATCAAATTTATCAAGAAAGCAATTTGCGTTTTAAGTATGCAGAGAGCGCACAGCCTTTGGCGCGCGCACAGGTAGTGGCCAACTTAGATGCTTTTCTAGAGCTTTCTTTGAATCAAGATGGCGGTCGTTACCCAAGCCTGAGTCGCTTTATTGATGAGATTAATGCCATGCGTCGCAGCGATGATGATGAAACCCCTGATGAAGGTGATGTCGAACTTGAATCTGAAGGGGAGCTTGGAGAGGTCGATGAAGACAGTGAGATGTCAGAAGAGGATAAGCACAAGCGCGTGCGCCTCATGACCATTCATGGTGCTAAAGGATTAGAGTCTCCCTTTGTCATTATTTTAGATGCCAATCATACAGTGGGCGCATCTGATCATTCTGGTGTTCTATTGGAATGGTCACCTAATGATCAAAGTCCATCCCATCTGTCGATGTATACCAAGGCAGGTTTAACCTCACCGCGTACTCAAATTCGGGAAGAGGAAGAACTTATTAGTCAGAAGGAAAACTGGAACTTACTATACGTTGCGATGACACGTGCCAAGCAAGGTTTGTGGATCAGTGGCGTAGCAAAAGAACCTACAGCAAAAAATCTGCTGGGCATAGATCAGAAATCTTGGTACGCTAGAGCTCAATTTGGCAAGCTTCCAACCCTGGAGGCCATTAACCTAGCGCAGCCTTCTTCTAATGATGGGGCCAAGAGGACGGACAAGCCCAAGACAGCACCTTTGATTTCTGATCACTTTAGTATGGAAGACTTTCAGGTTGCTTGGGATCATGCAAAACTAAGTCACAAGCAACAATTACTCGATATTGAAAGTGGCACTACAGTAAAAGCTACTCCAGCATCAGGAAGAGAAGAGCCCGACCCAGAAATTTTAGAAGAGGGTACCCATTTTCATAAGCTGCTGGAGTTCCTTACTGCAGACTCTAGTAATCAAAAAAAACCACAGATGCCAAGCGTACAAAAGCTCATGAATTGGCTAGGCGTTGATGAGGCGCATGCTAAGAAAGTGATTGAGCGTACCAAGAAAGTATTAGAAACGCCAGAGCTTGGTAAGTACCTTACTTCAGGACAATGGATAGCTGCTTGGAATGAGTTGGATATTGCAAGTAAAGAAGGTAAGAATTACCGCATGGACCGCTTAGTGGAATTAGATGATCACTTAGCCATCATTGATTACAAGCTGTCGATTCCAGAGGTGGGTAGCGAGAAGTATGAACAATATCGTGCGCAACTGCAAAACTACCAAGCTGAACTAGGCCGTATCCGCAAAGATAAGCCCAATAAGGCCTATTTGATTTCATCAGAAGGCAAGATTTTGGAAGTGAAATAGGATATTAGGCAGCAGCCTTAAATTTGTTAGTGATTAGAGCACCCTTATTAAGTTTCTTTTCAACAGTCGAGATTGATTTAGATTCTCTTTTCACTTCACCAAGCACTTGGTTGATAAAAGTTTGCCAGCCTTCACCTTTAGATTTATAGAAATCCAAAGTATCTTTGTCAATTCTCAAGGTAACTTGCTCTTTAGATCCACTACCTAAAGGTCTTCCGCGACCACGAACTAGTGTAGGCCTGGCTTTTTCCCACTCTTCATCTGTGAATGGCATATTGTCGGGATCTGCCATTGCCGCTTTTGTAATAGCAGCATCTTCTTCAGCAGTCGGTCTAATTATTTTCTTTTTCATACTTTTCTACCTCACGGACATTTGCTTTCCTTAAGCTAATAATTCTCTTACCTATTTTTACTTCAACATAAACTACGCAATATAGGCGTTGCTTTATGAGTGCTAGTGCTACACGCCTTTCCTCACCATAATTCTTTGTACTATCAATGTAGCTAATAGCTGAATCCCAATCGAGCAGTCTTGCCTCCGAGAGAGATAAACCGTGCTTTGTAATATTTGAATCATTTTTTGCCGAATCATAAGTGAATTTAATCGGAAATATTGTAGTTACGTTTAATCATAACATCAATGAATTTATATAGCTACAAAAATTAGGGTGATTCATTTAAAAAGGTGGTCCTATCCCCTTGAAATACCCCTAAAAGCCCTCATATAACAAGGGAATAGAAAAGTACCTAAACTGGCGATAATCAAAATCGCAGTGAAATATCCTATAAGGAGTCATGATGAAAATGCGAAATGTACTAAAGTTCATTGTCGGTGTATTTGCTAGCGCAGTCTTACTGACGAGCAACCTCGCTTTTGCTGAGGCTTCATTGCCTGAAGTTTCTCAAGCCATTCAATCTGGGCAGTTAGCTAAAGCCGATGCCATGATGAAAGAGGTATTACAAAACCATCCCAATAGCGCCAAAGCACATTACATTGCTGCTGAGCTGTATATCAGGGAAGGCAAGTTAGATGCTGCTAGAAATGCATTTGCAACAGCAGAGAACTTGGCTCCTGGATTGCCTTTTGCCCAAGCAGAATCTGTGCAAAGACTCCAGGTGCAACTCTCCAATGGTTCTGGCAATTCTGTTGCTAGCGCACCATCGATCTTTAGTAACCCACTCTTTTGGGGTTTGATCGCTATCTTGGTAGTAGGCATCATCATTGTCATGAGACGTCGTAAGGCTGAGGCAGTGCAAGTCTATAACGCACCGACTGCAAACGGTCCTTATTCTGGAACACCTGGAGCTCCTGGCAGCTATCCGCCTGGTTATCCTGGTGCACCTGCAGCGGGAGCGGGGAGTGGCTTGATGGGAAGTTTGGCAACTGGCGCAGCACTTGGTGCGGGCATGGTTGCTGG
>Ga0208496_1000127_pt1 | contig 25267 bp, 24 predicted proteins | sample CryBogmetaGMA2M_FD_184552 | JGI IMG/M metagenome (GOLD analysis project Ga0208496, IMG submission 184552) | Freshwater microbial communities from Crystal Bog, Wisconsin, USA - MA2M (SPAdes) | ecosystem: Environmental > Aquatic > Freshwater > Lake | place: Crystal Bog, Wisconsin, USA | collected... | reverse complement strand
TGGATCTATGAGTCATTATCGCCGTCGCGCCGGCCTTTGCGCCCCTCTTTTTTTAGCTGTATCCCTGCGCGTAATGATGGGGATGGCATTGCTTCAATTCGCGCTCCCAATTCATGCTCAGGCACCAGCGCCATTACCCCCCGTTTCATCTGCATCCACAAATACGGTTTTATTGCCAGATCGTGGCAATGTCACGATTTTGAAGTTGGACGACCAACTTCGCGCTGGTAAACCTATTGCTGATGGCCAAGCCCTCACTTTTACTTCAAGCGATGTAATTGATGGGGTCGTAGAGAGAGATATGCACTTGAAGGGCCGTGCACAAATTCGTCGTAATGGTGCAGTCCTAAAGGCAGATGAGATTATTTACGACCCAGATACTGATATCGCAGATTTAGTTGGCAATGCGGAACTTTCAAAAGGCAATGTGACTTTTAAGGGTCCCAAAGGACAGTTCAAGGTAGATGCACGTGAAGGTGCTATGGAGACACCAACTTATGAAATGCGCGATAACGGTGGAAACGGAAAAGGAAAAAGGTTGACGATTGAGAGCGCTGACGTTTTTGTGTTTGATAAAGCCACTTACACCACCTGTACTCCGGAAAATATGGATTGGTATTTCACTGCTAGCACTCTGGAAATTGATAACGAAGAAAAAGTCATGGTTGGTACGCACGGTGTAATGCGTTTCTTTGATGTACCTATTGCTTATGTTCCTTATTTCACTGCACCAACTGGCGGTCAACGCCGCTCTGGCTTGCTTGCACCCGTTGTTGGGTATAACTCCAATAACGGTTTAGACATCACTCAGCCTTATTACATCAATATTGCACCAAATCGCGATTTACTTTTACTGCCTAGGTATATGAATCATCGCGGTGGTATGTTAGGTACACAATACCGTTTCTTAGATACCCAATCCTCAGGAGTTGTATCGGGGGAGTATTTACCTTACGACAAACAAACTGGGACCAATCGCTGGAAGTATGACTGGCAACAACGCCAAGCCTTCACAGGAGGTGTCGGTCCAGGTGGAGCACCCTTACCTGGCTCTTGGACAGGATATGTCAATATGGCCAGGGTATCGGATAGCTTATACCCAACTGATTTTTCGCAAAGTATTGCGGGCTCAGTAACAAATCAGTTTCGTCAAGAGGTGGGGACCTCTAAAGCGCTTACGGGCAGCCTGAGTAATTGGAGCGTTTCAGCTCGAGCATTAACATTTCAGACTTTGCAGCCAGACCCTACTATTACTGTGCAATCTCCATACAATATCTTGCCGAACATTACGGCTACCTATAACAATCGTATTACTCCGACGGTATCAGATGCTAGTGGCAAGTATGTCACCCTGCCAAGCGGCCCAGTCACAATGTTTTCAACGGACTATACGCGTTTTGCATACAACATCCAGGGTAATGTGGCAGCAACTGCACCGGGTGTCTACAGTCAAGCTGATAGAACTGTAGTCAAAGGCGCTCTTGCACTTCCTCAAGTTACCCCTGGCTACTATGTGACTCCAAAGATTAGCTTCCAGTCGAACACTTATAACGCTACTCCATTTGCTAATAATTCTGGGGCACCTGTAGCACAAGGTTTCACAATCCCGACATTCAGTTTGGATTCCGGTTTAGCCATCGAGAGAGAGGCCGCTGAACTAAAAGGATTCTTTGGGCGAGATATGTTGCTTACATTAGAACCAAGAGCTTTTTATGTCTATACGCCTTACCAAAGCCAGGCCCAGACGCCAATATTTGATACTACAGAGGCAGGCTTTGGTGTTTCCCAGATCTTTAGTGAAAACTATTTTATTGGTAACGACCGTATTTCAGATGCGAATGCAGCAACTCTTGGTTTAACTAGTCGAATGATTGAAGCAAATACTGGAACAGAGCGCGCAATCGTTACGTTGGCTCAAAAACAGCAGTTCACTGGCCAAAGAGTGGGTTTAAATGGAAACATCGTCAATCCAACAACCTATTCAGATACCCTGGGATCTGGGTCTATTCGTTTACTTGGAAATTTTAGTGCCGATGCATTTGGGCAATACAATACTCAACTGAATCGCTTTGTACAGACAACGGTAGGTGCGAGTTGGCGCCCGACTCCTGGGAGAAGCCTCAATTTTGGCTATCGCAATGTATGGTCGCCCCCAGTTCAGGCATCGGTACAAAATAATCAAACATATACGCCTGGCTCTACTACAACTGATCAATACAATGTCTCCGGCCAATGGCCTCTCACCCGCGAAGTTTCCGTGATGGGGCGGTGGGGATATGATGCCTTAACCACTCGAACCTTAAATACTTTGGTGGCGCTGGAGTGGACCCGAGATTGTTGGACTTTCCGAGGGGCCTATTCCCAGGTTCTAAATACCTCACAAATAACCACCACTCAAGTACTCTTCCAAATAGAATTTAGGGGCTTTGGTAGCGCTGGAAGCAATCCAGTTGATATCATGAAGCTAAATGTTCCTGGATATATGCCGACTTCGAAGCCTATACCACCTTCAATATATGAGAATTATCAATGATGCTTTATAGGAATCGAGTGCAACGGTTTGTGTCCACCATTCTCTTAACTGGGATATTGGTGGCTGGGCCTATTTACGCCCAAGATTTAACACGTACAAGTAATGTGGCAGATAACAAGGTGCGGAATATTGACGGTGTAGCAGCGGTAGTGAATACCGGCTACGTCACTCGCAAAGAGATTGACGACCGCATAAATGCCCTTAAAAAACAGGGAGCTAAATTACCTGAGGGCCTAGAACTTCGCAAAGCAATTCTGGAGAGATTGATTATTGAAAAAGTGCAGCTTCAAAATGCCGAACAAGAGGGAATAGTGGTTTCCAATAAAGAGGTGGAAAAAATTATTGGGGACATCGCTGCAAAAAATAAATTAAGTTATACAGAATTTAAAGAAAAAACAATTGCTTCTGGAATCACCTTTCAGCGTTACAAGGAATTGTTGCGTGACGACATTATTATTTCACGATATCGTGAGCGCGAAGTTGAATCTAAACTCAAAATTTCTGATGCGGAAATAGATAACTATATCGCCGATCGAACTCGTGCAATCTCTGGCGCTAGTGCACAACGTTCAGCCCAGGCCATCAATGGCGGTCCGGAAGAAATTGATGTGGCACAGATTTTTATACCGCTAGATGCTGGCGCAGGTGCAGGCGCTCAGGCTGATGCAAAAAAGAAAGCAGATGCTTTATTGCTTGAGGCAAGAGGTGAAGTAGACTTCTTGCAGCTGGGGGCAATGGCAGCAAAAGATAATCCAAAAATCAAATTTCAAGAATTAGGTTATCGCACTCCGGAAAGATTGCCCCAATTATTTTATGAGTCAATTAGAAATACTGGTAGCGGCCAAGTTGCTAATGCTGTTGTGAAAAGTCCAGCGGGTTATCACGTTCTAAAGGTTTTGGATCGTCGCGCTATTGCTGCTGGCTCACCAACTCAGGCTGCTCCACAAGAATCTGTGCCGAGCACCCCTCAAAATATCCCTATAACCCAAACTATGTCTCGCCATATCTTATTACGCAGTCGCGCAGGTTTAAGCGATCAAGATGCTGAGAGACGTCTGCAGGGTTATAGAGATCAGGTGCGCGCAAAGACTGCTGATTTTGGAGACCTCGCAAAAAAATATTCTGAGGATGGATCTGCTCCCAATGGGGGTAATTTAGGTTGGATGGGTCCAGGGGATTTAGTTCCTGAATTTGAGTTTGCAATGAACCGACTGCAGATTGGTGAGATTAGCAATCCAGTGAAGACCGAATTTGGTTGGCATTTGATTCAGGTATTAGAGCGTCGTGATGCTCAGCTGAGCGTTGAAAAGCAACGTCAATTTGCACGTGCAGCCATCCGTGAAAGAAAGTTTGATCAAGCCTATCAGGACTGGATTCGTGAGTTACGCGATACCGCAACAGTAAAAATTCTGAATGTGGATGATGCAGCAACCAGCGCCCCTCGTTAAATTAGCAATTACAACTGGAGAGCCAGCTGGTGTAGGACCTGAAGTTGCCTTAGCAGCTGCTTTGCATTTTGTTGGTGAGCAATCTGATGTTGAGATTACTTTACTGGGCGATAGCAGTCTATTGGCACTCCCTAACGACAAAATCTCATATGGGCATGAGCGCATTCATATTGAATCAAGACCCTTATCTGCCACTGTTGTTCCGAGCATCTTAAATCCCGCCAATGCTCAGTATGTTTTAGATCTTTTAAATCAAGCCACCGATGCTTGTCTACTGGGTCGATTTGATGCCATGATCACGGCACCAGTCCAAAAGAGTTTGATTAATCATGCTGGCATCCCCTTTACTGGGCATACAGAGTATTTGGCACAACGTTGCAATACAGAGCAGGTTGTCATGATGTTATGCGCCCCGCTGCCATCGGGTTTCTTGGGAATCAAAGCGCCTAAAGATTTACGGGTTGCCCTAGTAACCACCCATTTGCCATTAAAAGCTGTTCCATCAGCCATCAGCTACGACCTAGTGCTTCAGACAATTCAGATTGTTGCTCAGGACTTAAGAAAAAAGTTTGGCATAGCCAATCCAGTAATTCGAGTGGCAGGATTAAACCCACATGCAGGAGAGTCTGGCTATTTAGGGAATGAAGAAATGGAAGTGATTTCGCCCGCAATTGAGTATGCTAAAAAACAGGGAATAAATGTTTCGGGGCCTTATCCCGGCGATACGATGTTTGACGCTGCTGCACTTGAGGAGGTGGATGCATTCGTGGCGATGTATCACGATCAAGGATTAGCACCTTTTAAATTTGTTACTTTTGGAGGTGGGGTTAACGTCACTCTAGGACTTCCAATCATTCGAACATCAGTTGATCATGGAACTGCTTTAGATATTGCGGGCAAAGGCATTGCAGACTCTGGTAGCATGCTTGAAGCCATACGATTGGCTTACCAGCTAGCGATTAAGCAAAGAAAATAAGCTAAAGAATGCATCGAGCACGTAAACGATTTGGCCAGAATTTTCTGCAAGACGATGGAATAATTTATTCCATCGTCTCGTTAATTAATCCAAGTGCTGATATGCACATAATTGAGATTGGGCCAGGCCTCGGAGCTCTGACTAGACCCTTATTAAGAAATCTTGACCAACTCGATCTTTTGGAAATTGATCGTGACTTGGTCGCTTATTGGAACCAGCAAAATCTCCCAGGCTTAACAGTCATTGAGGGCGACGCTCTTCAATTTGACTTCTTAGAGTGGGCGCAGAATAAAGCAAATAAAAAAGGTTTCTGTAAGGTTGTGGGTAATTTGCCTTACAACATTTCTTCCCCATTATTGTTTCATCTGGTTGCAGCAGCAAAATCGATCGATGAACAAGTATTTATGTTACAGGCAGAGGTAGTGGAGCGAATGGTTGCAAAAGCAGGTAGCTCTGACTTCAGTAGGCTTTCGGTGATGCTCCAAGCCCGCTATGATATGGAGCTTGTTCTTGAGGTACCCCCAGAAGCTTTCGAACCTAAGCCTAAGGTGAACTCTGCGGTAGTGCGCATGATTCCACGTCAAGATTTTAATTTGAGTGATACACAGTGGAGCTCTCTAGAAAAAGTAGTCGCAGCCGCCTTCTCACAAAGAAGAAAAATGTTGAGGACCAATTTGCAGGTGTTTTCAGAGAGATTAAAGCTGACTGAACTCGAATTAAAAGCAAGAGCTCAAGATATCTCAGTGGAGCGTTACATTGAATGGGCTAAAGTCTTAGCCTCTTAATTTGCTTTAGATGAATAGGCGCTAGGATCAATCACCCGCATTTCAGATTCGATCCAGCCTTCCACTTCCTGCTGAAGTGCTTCACCAGTCTTTCCAGTAGAAGTGATGGCGGGCCCAATCGAAAAGATTACCGTGCCTGGTTGTTTAAAGAAACTATTCTTTGGCCAAAAATTCCCTGCGTTATGCGCAATAGGAATCACTAAGGCATCTGTAGCGCTAGCAAGGCGGGCTCCGCCTTTACGGTAAGGCTTGGTAGATCCTCTGGGGGTTCTGGTGCCTTCAGGAAATAACATAATCCACTTGCCTTCATTTAAGCGTTTGCGGCCTTGGCCTACCACTGATAGTGCAGCTGTTTGCTTATTGGAGCGGTTGATATGAATCATTTTAAGTAATGCTAAAGCCCATCCAAAAAAAGGAATCCATAGCAACTCACGCTTAAAGACAAAGCAAAGCTGCTTAGGAAGTAAGGCTATATAGGCAATCGTTTCATAAGCAGATTGATGTTTGCTTAAGATGATGACTGGCTGGTCAAGAACAGCATACATATGCTCCATGCCGCGGATTTCATAATGTATTCCACATAGATGCCAAAGCAACCAAATCACTACTTTGTTCCAAAGACCAATAAAACGGTAGCGATTTTCAGGGCTTAGAAAAGGAAACGCCAACATACACAACACTGACCAGATCGGCGTGAAGACTAGCAAAAATAGGGTAAATAGTGTTGAGCGAATGAAGATCATGGACTTTCTAAACCCTATTTTCTAATAAGCTATTTGCAAAAGCCATGAGATCAGCGTGTATTTGGGTTCCTTCAGGCAAGTTGCCTTTTGCAAGAGTCTTTTGACCCTTACCAGTGAGAACAAGGTGAGGTGAGGCTCCAAGCACTATTCCCGCCTGAAGATCGCGCAAGGAATCGCCAACAATCGGTACGCCCAATAGAGGTTGCGTGCTGTGAGTCTTTTTGTAGCGCAAGGCAATTTCTTTCATGAGTCCGGGAGCAGGCTTACGGCAGTCACAGCCATGAGAGTCAACATGTGGACAAAAGAAGATGCTATCAATATGGCCGCCTAATGGCTTCAGTAATTGGTCCATTTTGCTATGCATTGCATGCAAATCATTGATGGTGAAGTAGCCTCTAGATAAGCCCGATTGATTGGTAGCAATGGCAATTTGATATCCCGCCTGGTTTAAAAGGGCAATCGCTTCTAGGCTGCCAGGAAGTGGAACCCATTCATCTGCGGATTTCACATAGTCATCTCGATCTTCATTGATCACGCCATCACGATCAAGAATAATAAGCTTGGAAAAGCTAGTGCTCATGCTAATTTGCCGAGGTCGGCAACGAGATTCATTTTCTGGTGAAGTTGTTGCAGGAGGGCTAAGCGGTTATCACGAAGCTCTGGATTAGGATCCATCACCATGACATCGGCAAAGAACTGATCAATTGGTGCACTTAAGGCAACGAGCGTTTTTAAGAGCACAACAAATTGCCGTTTTTCATAAGCAGCAGTCAACGTAGGAGTGATGGCTTCTAAAGCTTGATATAAGGTGGCTTCAGCTGGAATTTGCAATAACTTTTTCGAGCATGTAGCTGGAATTGCTATCGTAGTTTTCTTTAGAATATTGCTAATGCGTTTATTTGCTGCAGCCAGTTGTGCAGCCTCGGATAGGGCATTGAATTCACGGACAGCCGTTAAGCGCTCAATGATGTCATTAATCTGCGCCGGAGCTTGACTGAGAACGGCATCAATTTCAGCGCTAGTAAATGGCTTACCCGCTACTGACTGGTCGCGCAAGTAGGCACGTAAGCGATCAATAATGAAATCATAGATGTCTGCAGCTTTTGCTTTTTCCTGCACCTCTTTTTGGGGGAACTGTGCGCGAGCTAATGCTATTAACTCTGGCAAACTCAAGGAAAGATTTTTTTCTAGGAGCAAACGGCAAATACCAAGCGCATGACGTCGAAGGGCGTAGGGGTCTTTATCGCCTGTTGGCGCTAGCCCTACACCCCAAATACCCACTAGAGTTTCAAGCTTATCGGCAATAGCCAAAATAGTACCGGTCTGGGTTTGTGGCAAGGAGTCACCAGCGAAGCGCGGCATATAGTGTTCACTGCAGGCTGCTGCTACTTCAATATTCTCGCCATCATGTATAGCATAGTAGCGTCCCATAATGCCTTGTAGTTCCGGAAACTCACCAACCATATCAGTTAACAAGTCCGTCTTTGCAATTTCAGCGGCACGACTAGTAAGCTTTTCATCTACATTGAGTTTTTTAGCAATCCCAGTTGCAATACCTTGAACGCGTTTGGTCCGGTCTAATTGGTTGCCTAGCTGATTGTGATAAACCACTTTCGCCAGATCAGTAACGCGCGAAGCCAATAGACGTTTTTGATCCTGCTGGAAGAAGAAGCGAGCATCTGAAAGACGGGGGCGTACCACGCGCTCGTTACCAGAAATGATGGCATCTGGTTTATCAGTTTCAATATTAGACACAATCAGAAAGCGATTGCGCAGCTTACCTTGCTTGTCAGTCAATGCAAAGTACTTTTGATTAGTTTGCATTGTCAGAATCAAGCATTCTTGCGGAACTTCCAAAAACTCTTGATCAAAGTGGCATTCGTAAATAGCTGGCCATTCCACAAGGGCAGTGACTTCATCCAACAAACTATCGGGCATTAAGACTAAATCATCGCCAGCAGCCTTAAGAAGGGCAGCTTCTATTAGAGAGCGACGCTTATTAAAGCTGGGGATTACTTTAGCTTTATCTTCTAAAGCACTTTCATATTGATCTGCATGGGTAATGGTGATATTGCCCGGAGCTAAGAAGCGATGCCCCTCGGTAAGAGTATCTGCATCAATACCGAGACTGCTGATATTGAGAGATTGATTACCATGCAGGGCAATGATGCGGTGTGCTGGTCTAGCAAATTGCACATCCGCTAATTGACCATCTTTTTGGAGCACTTGGTAGTGCATCATTTTAGCGATCGGCAACTTATTAAGCGTTTGTTCGAGTGCAGTTTGAGCGGTTTGCTCTAACGCCGCACCTTTCGCAACGACATTCAGATAAAGCACCTCATTCTTACCTTCACCTGACTTTTCTAGTGTTGAGACATCAATATCAGCAAAACCCAGCGCAGCTAATTTTTTAAGTAATGGCGCTGTTGTTTTGCCTTCAGCATCAAAGGCGATACTGGTAGGTAATAGTTTTTCACGCACGGGGTAGTCAGGTGCTTGATCCAGAATATGGCTAATTTGTACTGCCAGGCGACGTGGTGTGGCAAAGCCAGTTGCCTCAGAAGATGGCGTGCTTAAGCCTGCGTTCTTTAGGGCTGCAAAGATTCCCTCATTAAAAGCATCGCCTAGGCGACGTAGCGATTTAGGCGCTAGCTCTTCAGTGAATACTTCTATTAATAAAGTAGCTGTCTGTGGGGATGTATTGGTTGTGCTCATAGGTGAAGTGCCAGGTTCTCGATATCCAAGCTTAGTCTTTAGCTTGACGTTGACACATTGGGAAGCCTAGCTTTTCTCGGGATTCAAAATAGGCTTGAGCTACTGCGCGAGAAAGATTGCGGATGCGACCAATATAGGCTGCTCGCTCCGTTACAGAGATGGCGCCACGCGCATCCAGTAGATTGAAGGTATGGGCTCCCTTAAGCACCATTTCATAGGCAGGCAGGGCAAGTGGAACTTCCATGAGGCGTTTAGCTTCACTCTCGTAATTTGCAAAATTCGTAAATAGTAAATCCGTATTTGAGTGCTCGAAGTTGTAGCAAGATTGCTCTACTTCGTTCTGGTGATACACATCGCCATAAGAAATACCATCAGCCCAAACTAAGTCATACACGTTTGAGCAATTTTGGATGTACATTGCCAAGCGCTCAATACCGTACGTAATCTCACCAAGTACTGGTTTGCAATCTAATCCACCCACTTGTTGAAAGTAAGTGAACTGCGTGACTTCCATACCGTTTAACCATACTTCCCAACCTAAGCCCCAAGCGCCTAAGGTCGGGTTCTCCCAGTCATCCTCAACAAAACGGACATCATTTTCTTTAAGATCAAGACCTAATGCAGCAAGTGAGCCAAGATAGAGCTCCAGAATATTTTCCGGGGCAGGTTTAAGCACTACTTGATATTGATAGTAGTGTTGTAAGCGATTTGGGTTTTCACCATAGCGACCATCTTTAGGTCTGCGGGAAGGCTGAACATAGGCTGCTTTCCATGGCTCAGGTCCGATAGCTCGTAAGAAAGTAGCGGTATGGGAGGTACCAGCCCCAACCTCAAGGTCGATGGGCTGCAATAGGGCGCAACCTTGTTGGTCCCAGTACTCTTGAAGTTTTAGAATGATTTGCTGAAAAGTAAGCATGATTAACCTGGCTAAGCCATTGATTTTACATGGCTAGCGCTGTTAAGAACTAAAAATGACTAAAAACATCGCTGACGAATGACGCCCCAGATGAGTAAGAGGCAAGAAATGCTCAAAATAGGGAAATTGCCCCAAATGACATAAGGTGTTTTTCCTGAGTAGCCCTGTACTTTGGCGCTTAGAGTTCCCTGTGTAAATTCCGGGAGAGATCTAAGAACTTTGCCATCCGCTCCCAAGACAGCAGTGATTCCAGTATTAGTGGCACGCAGCGCAGGCAGACCTGTTTCTAGAGAGCGGAGTTGAGAAAGTCTTAGCTGCTGAGAGGAAGCTTGTGATTTTCCAAACCATGCCAAGTTAGTCATATTGATGAGGAGGTTTACTGGTTCTTTGCTGTAATTAATACGAGCTGCCAACTCTCCACCGAAAACATCTTCATAACAAATCGTAATGGCTGCATACACATTAGGCTGTTCTTTTCGAGCAATATTGAAAGGGATTTGTTCAAGACTCCCCTTAGCAAAGTCGCTCATGGGAACATGAAACGCATTGACGAACCAATCAAAACCTGAGGGAATGAATTCGCCGAATGGAACTAAATGTGCCTTGTCGTATTGGTATGCGGGAGCATTTGGCGAAAGGCCAGTTGCCCTATTGGTATATTGCACACCTTTATCAGTGACAAGCTCACCAATTAATCCAAGTAATAATTTGCTTGAGCTGACATTAGCAAAATCTTGCAAGTAATTGAATAAGCCAGGCGGTAAACGATCCTGCGGCCATGGGAATGCAGTCTCAGGAATGATGATGAGATTAGCTGGCTCCCGATGAATTTCTGTCGCATAAAAATCGATTTGTTTTCCAATGGCTTGTTGGTTGAATTTCAGGGTTTGTTCAAAATTACCTTGAATAAGTCGAACACTGATAGGTTCTCCAAACGGTTTGGTGAACGCAAATAGTCCAGCCAACTGTGAAATGGCAATTACAGCAGCAATGCTGATCACGCTTGAAGCGACATGTTTTCTCAGTTGGAAAATTTCCCAAGAAGTCCAAATAGCTAGAAAGGTGCACGCAAGTCCACCGAAGAACGGAGCAATTGGTGCAAAGGGACCATTAAACTGCGCTTCAGCAAATCCCATCCATGGAAAGCCAGTGAATATATAGCCTCGCAAAAATTCCATAATTACCCAGCTAGCCGCCAGGAGGATGCCTGTAAAGCGATTATTTTTGAATAAGGGAATGACAAAGGTGGCTATAGAAAAGTAGAGCGCCACATAAGAGGCTAATAAAAATACAGCCATGCAAGAGAGCAGCGGATTCATTCCGCCTACATCGTGCAAGCTAATATAGAGCCACCATAAACCTACTACAAAATACCCTAGGCCAAATACAAGGCTCAATAAGAAATATTTTTTTAAGGTGACAGATTTAAGGGTGGTAAGGCGCCACCAGACGAGACTTAACAATGGAATTTGTATCCAGCCACCGAAGGGAAGTTCGGCTGCTAGGGCTATTAGGGAGCCTAAAACAAATAGCGTAAAAAATACTAGCCCATTGCTATGCAGGAAGTTCTTGCTGGAATGTGAATCAAGCAAAGCAAATCTCAGGTAATTAATTTAGGGATTTGACGTGCTAACAAGATATGCACTTGCCGTGGATCAGCGCGCAGCACTTCAAATTCAATGCCATCAATTTGAACCAGTTCGCCAATCTTTGGAACTCGGCCTAGGTGTTGAATAACCAGGCCAGCTACCGTCTCAATGTCTTCGACTGCAAATTGGGTGCCAAGTGCTTCATTGAATTGGTCAAGTTCAGTAATTCCCTTCACTCGAATATCGCCATTATCCAGAGAAAGAATATTGTCAGCTTCTTCATCGACATCATGCTCATCTTCAATATCGCCAACAATTTGTTCAAGCACGTCTTCAATCGTAATAATGCCTGCTACACCACTATATTCATCAACCACAATTGCTAAGTGATTACGGTTATCTTTGAAGTCTCGCAGTAAGACACTTAAGCGCTTTGATTCTGGAATGAATACCGCTGGACGCAACCAGTCACGGACTTGAAAATCTTTTTCGGTGGCATGTCGGAGTAAGTCTTTAGCTAATAAGATACCGATAACGTTGTCTTTACTGCCTTCGAAGACTGGAAATCGAGAGTGAGCTGCTTCAATCACGCTTTTAATGACTTCTGCTAGGGGTTGATTGATATCAATCCAATCAATTTGCGCACGTGGCACCAAGATATCGCGTGCAGAAAGTTGCCCCACTTGAAATACGCCCTCAATCATCGAGAGGGCATCTGCATCAATAAAGCCCTCTGATTGGGCTTCGCGTAGTGTTGCGATTAATTCTAGGCGGCGTTCATTAGGGCTAGATGGTTGTGGCGTTAAAAAATCAGCCAGGCGTTCTAAAAGGGATTTATTGGGGTCAGGCATATAGCAAGAATAGCGTAGAAATGAGTCAGATTAAGAATTGGAGTTCAGAGAGGTAATCATTGGACTAGGTAAGGGTTGGTAAAACCCATTTTTTTTAATATTTGGATTTCTAACGCTTCCATCTTCTTCGCGTCTTCCTTATTTTCGTGATCATAGGCTTGAGCATGTAGGCAGCCGTGAACCACTAAATGCGCTAAATGGGCCTTAAGGGGTTTAGCTTGCTCTTTCGCTTCCTTTTGCATGACTGGCAAGCAAAAAACAATATCCGCTACCAATATATCGCTAGAGTACTCATAAGGAAAAGTAAGAACGTTTGTTGCGTAATCTTTTTTCCGAAAAGCCAAATTTAATTTTTTTCCTTCTGTTGCGTTAACAAAACGGAGTGTTAATAATCCACCGCAATGGATTGCAGATCTCACCCACTTCTTGATTAATGTGGCTGAGGCCACTATATTTAGGGTGGCCTCAATGCTGGGGCTTGCATACTGAAGATCAACTTTCAGTACAGATTTTTTTGAGCTTGATTTAGATGGCATGAGCCTCTACCAATTCGCCACGCAAGGTGAAGTTAAGAACCTCGGTGATGCGGATCTCAACCATCTGTCCAATCAGTAGCTCAATATCTTGATCGGGCGCCATGAAATGCACAACGCGATTATTTTCTGCTCTACCTTGTAAATTGATACCATCTTTAGCGAGGCCTTCAATGAGCACACGTTCTGTATTGCCCAACATTTTTTGACTAATCCGATTAGATTGTCCGTCAATGAGTGCTAACAAGGTTTGTAGTCGCTTCAGCTTGACTTCATATGGTGTGTCATCACTGAGGTTAGCTGCTGGAGTCCCTGGCCGGGGGCTAAAGATAAAGCAAAAACTATTATCAAACTCTAAATCTTGAACCATCTTCAAAAGCTTCTCAAAGTCTGCCTCGGTTTCACCTGGAAAGCCCACAATGAAATCGCTGGATAGAGTAAGGTCAGTGCGAACAGCACGCATTTTGCGGATGATGCTTTTATATTCCAATGCGGTGTAACCCCGTTTCATGGCAGACAGTATCGAGTCGGAGCCGTGCTGCACGGGGAGATGTAAATGACTGACTAGCTTAGGAACTTTGGCATAGACATCAATCAGGCGCTGGGTAAATTCTTTTGGGTGACTTGTTGTGAAGCGGATGCGCTCAACACCAGGAATCTCTGCAATATATTCAATTAGTAAAGCAAAGTCAGCAATCTCATCTGTATCCCCCATCATCCCAAGATAGGCGTTTACATTTTGACCTAGCAACACAATTTCCTTGACGCCTTTACTTGCTAGACCCGCCACTTCAGTGAGCACATCATCAAAAGGTCTGGAAACTTCTTCCCCTCGTGTATAGGGGACCACACAGTAACTACAGTATTTGGAGCAACCTTCCATGATGGAAACATAGGCCGAGCCTCGAGTTTGCCGCGATGCAGGCAGATGATCAAACTTTTCAATTTCTGGAAAGGAGATATCCACTTGAGGAATGCCCGTCTTGCGTCGTTTGGCAATTAAGTCAGATAGGCGATGTAATGTTTGTGGACCAAAGACCACATCTACATAAGGCGCACGACTCACTATTTGTTGACCTTCTTGACTTGCAACACAACCACCAACACCAATTAGCAGATTTGGTTTCAATTTTTTGAGTTCGCGTAATCGTCCTAAATCCGAGAAAACTTTATCTTCTGCTTTTTCACGAATGGAGCAAGTATTAAGAAGGACGACATCGGCGTCTTCAGGGGTATCTGTGATGACCATGCCGTCATCGGCATGTAGGAGGTCGGCCATCTTGCCCGAGTCGTACTCGTTCATTTGACAGCCGAAGGTTTTGATGTAGAGCTTTTTCATATGCCGTTCTCAGGTTTATAGCTGGGGGCGAAGCTCAGATTTTACTGCGATAAGTGTTTTAGCTCTTATCTACTTAATCGGTAAGCCAAAATTGCTATTAAGGTAGGTGGAATAGCAGCAATTAAAAGATATAGAGCAGAAACTGCACGGTTAGGAAAGTGCTTTCGCAAAATGGCAATACCAGCCGGATTAGGTGCATTGGCAATGACAGTAAGGCCACCGCCTGCCACAGCTCCCCCAACTAAAGCGAGTTTGAAGTCCAGCGAGGTTCCTGTGACTAAGGATCCTAAATAGGTGAGTGCTGCATTGTCAGTAATGGCAGTCAGCGCAAGACTGCCATAAAAGACGGCCGTGGGGCTCATCATTCCGAGAACGGGTTGGAGCCACCATCCTTGCAATGAGCCAAGCACTACTAAACCCGCGAGGAAGAAGCCAACCAATAAAGCCTCTTTCAGTATGAGTGGGCTTTGATGTTTTGGATAGGCGACGGTATAGCCAATAAAAAATAGCAGTACCCACATAAACATAATTGGGTCATGCGCAAACATCACAACTCCAAATAAAAATAGTAAATGCATGAAGACTACTGTCGGTGGAATTTTGGTCTGCCTCGTTTCTTCTTTTGGATCAATGAGCTGATGATGAAGCAAAAGCGTTGCTCCTAGGGCATTAATAAAAATCGCAATGGTAGATTCAATGCCGAAGTTTTCAAACATGAATGCTGAGCTCCAGTCCCAGGTTGATGCAACCATGAGAACCGGTGGGGCGGCAAAATTGGTGAGCGTGCCACCAATTGAGATGTTGACAAAGAGAACGCCTAGCGTCCCAAATAGAAGGGCTTTAGAGCATTTGTGTCGATACACTAAATCCCGTAATAAAAAAGCCGCCAAGGTCATTGCAGCCGCCTCGGTAATAAGTGATCCCAGTAATGGGGTTACGGCGAGGGTTAAAAAATAGAGGGCGGGGGCACTTCGAATCCGTAGAGCCAATTGAAGGCCTTTGGCAAGCAAATGTAAGATTTCAGTGGAAACAAACAGAATGGGTTTACTGCCTGCCACGATCATGATTGCAAAAACAAATAGGGGTTCTGTAAAGTTACGTTTAGCCATAAAGGCTTTAGCAGTACTTAAGCCATCAATGCAGGAGATGAAGATAATGAGAACTGCAGCCCAAAAGCCAAAAACAATCTCAACTTCGCCTAAAAGATGCCAGAGGCCTGCATGGGTTGGAGATTTTTTGGCAAGTGCCTCAAAATAAGCAGTACAAAAAGTATGCAAAACTGCAATGGCAAAAATAATGCTTGCACCGAGTTCTGTAGGGGTAAAGTTCATAGCAGAATGTTAGCAGGTGATTCGTGACTTTGAGAGATTGGCACTTTAGGAGATTTTTTGTGAAATTAAAGATTGGATATGAAGAGCTGATTGCGCGCGCAATGGCCGAAATTGAAACAGTTCCACTGGTAAAGGCAGAGTCCCTCTTAGATGATCCTAATGTTGTTTTTGTTGATATTCGTGATGTCCGAGAGTTGGAGCGCGACGGCTTAATCCCCAATGCCTTGCATGCCCCACGGGGGATGCTGGAATTTTGGGTTGATCCAGACAGCCCTTATTACAAGCCTATTTTTGGCGAAGGCAAACATTTGGTTCTGTATTGTGGATCTGCCTGGCGCTCGGCTCTCGCAACTGAGACTTTGCAAAGAATGGGCGTACCCAATGTTTGCCATTTGGAAGGTGGATTTAGTGCTTGGAAGAAGTCTGGGTTACCGACTGCAGAAAAGATCAGTAAAACGCTTAAAAATTAACTAGTTTTTAAAGATCGAAATTCAATCAATATATTTGGAGAGATGATGAGAAAAGTAATATCCCAGTTTGGTGAGGGTGCGCTCCAGCAGAAACTGGTCGCTGGAGACTTTCAATTTCTTTCTGATGCAGAAGTCAGCAAAGGCGGTAATGGTACTGGGCCTACTCCTCATGAGTATCTCGGCGCCGCTTTAGCAGCCTGTACGAGCATGACGCTCAAAATGTATTCAGCGCGAAAGTCAATGAATCTAGAAAATGCAATTGTGACGGTAGATATTGAGCGTGCCGATGATATTGAGAAATTCAGTCGGGATATTGAACTCATTGGTAATCTGAGTACCGAAGAAAAAGAACGTTTACTAGATATTGCTAATAAATGCCCAATCCATAGGGCATTGGCTGGACAGATCCAAATAAAAACCCAGCTTGTAAATTAATACAAGCCGGGCAGATTGATGCAGTAAAGCAGTTAAAGCGCTGAATTAATTAGGTGCGTTGGCTGGCTTATTATTTTTGCCAGCGTTGTAACCAGAGTTGTATTCAGAAGCTTGCTCTTTCTTATAGGCATCATAAGCGTAGCCTGATGCCGCTCCGACTGCAGCGCCACCAACAGCGCCCCAAATGGGATTGCCATGAAAGATTGCAGTGCCTACAGCACCAGCTGCTGCGCCAATACTTGCACCTGAAAGAGTACGTTGTTCGGTATTGCTCATGTTAGAACAGCCTGCAATAGCTAAAGTTGCTGCAGTAATCGCGATAATTTTTTTCATATCAACTAATCCTTTAAATGTATTTTGTGTTGACTAAGTTGTTTGGATTATTTTTTAGCACAAGGAAAGCGTGTTCCCAAGAAGCCTAAGAAAGTAGCTGCTGCTGGTTTATCAGCAGTTTGTGGATTTTCGCTTGTCCATTTAACAAATTCGGCAATCACTACATCACGTTGTGGAGCCGGTTGCTTTACGCAAATGAAAGGCTTCGCACGTTGCGGATGACGCGTTACCAAATAGGTGTCGTAAATTGCAGTTGAATAACCAATGCAGAAACTACGGGATTCTGGGCTTGCAGGGAGTTTGCAGGTAGTTGCTAGCTCTTGGGTGCTCAGAACTTTGACAGTTTCTTGAGCCTGAGCAAGGCTGGAAAATACTGCCAGAGCAGCTAAAACAACGAGGACTTTCTTCATGGGTTCTCCCTTAGGTGTATGTAAAAACAATCATAAACTATAAGTATTCTATTAAATGCACTAATTAGGTGCAGATTGCACTTTTTTGGGTTTGATTGTTCCCCATAATGATGCAAAAAATAGAAGGGGTAAATTTCATGGAAAACTTGAAATCAGGAAGTGATGCTTTATTTATCTTGCTAGGCGCCATCATGGTGCTTGCTATGCATGCAGGTTTTGCATTCCTAGAGCTGGGCACGGTGCGTAAGAAAAACCAAGTCAATGCCTTGGTCAAAATCTTGGTGGACTTTGCTGTGTCTACGATTGCCTACTTTTTTATTGGTTACAGCATTGCGTACGGTGTGAACTTTTTCTCAGGCGCTGAGTTACTGGCTGAGAAGAATGGTTATGAACTGGTGAAGTTCTTCTTCTTACTGACTTTTGCTGCTGCAATACCAGCAATTGTTTCGGGGGGTATTGCTGAGCGCGCTAAATTTAATCCCCAGTTAATTGCTACCTTTGTATTGGTAGGTTTTGTATATCCATTCTTCGAAGGCATAGCCTGGAATCAACACTACGGTATTCAAGCGTGGATCAAAGGACTCACTGGAGAAGAGTTTCATGATTTTGCTGGCTCAGTTGTAGTTCATGCAGTAGGCGGCTGGATTGCATTGCCTGCTGTCATTTTGCTAGGTGCACGTCGTGGGCGCTATACCAAAGAAGGTCAAATCTCCGCCCATCCGCCATCAAGCATTCCATTCTTGGCTTTGGGTGCTTGGATTTTGGCGGTAGGCTGGTTTGGTTTTAATGTGATGAGCGCGCAAACAATCGATAAGATCAGTGGTTTAGTTGCAATGAACTCATTGATGGCAATGGTTGGAGGTACCTTGGCTGCGTGGGTAGTTGGTCGCAACGATCCGGGCTTTACTTACAACGGACCCCTCGCTGGTTTGGTTGCGGTTTGTGCCGGCTCAGACTTAATGCATCCTCTTGGCGCTTTGTTTGTTGGCTTGGTGGCAGGCGGATTATTTGTGTCTATGTTTACTCTGGTTCAAAACCGTTGGAAGATAGATGATGTTCTTGGCGTTTGGCCTTTACATGGTCTGTGTGGTCTCTGGGGCGGGCTGGCTGCGGGCATCTTTGGTACTAAGGCGCTTGGTGGAATAGGCGGCATTACTTTTACGGGTCAGCTGATTGGAAGCGCTTTGGGCGTAGGAATTGCACTGATTGGCGGCATCGTTGTATATGGAAGCTTAAAGCTCGTACTAGGCATTCGTATGTCTCAAGAAGAGGAGTATGAAGGTGCTGATTTAAGTGTGCACCGCATTTCTTCCTCTCCAGATCGCGAGCCAAACTGGTAGCCCACCTTTAGTGCGCAGTGAGTTATGTATAGCCTGATTCATACCTATAATGAGTCATGGCTATATTTGAACTAGACGGAAATGCTCCTCATTTAGCTGAGGGAGCTTGGGTTGCTGAGAGCGCTGAAGTGATCGGCAAAGTTGAGCTGCACAAGCATGCAAATGTTTGGCCGAAGGTAGTTATTCGTGGCGATAACGATCTCATTCAAATCGGCGAGGGTAGTAATGTACAAGATTCCTCTATTTTGCATACCGACCCAGGTTACGAACTCATTATTGGTAAACACGTCACAGTAGGACATCAAGTGATGCTTCATGGTTGTCATATCGGTGACGGTAGCTTAATTGGCATCGGCGCCATTATTTTGAATGGCGCGAAAATTGGTAAGCATTGTTTAGTGGGTGCGGGGGCACTCGTCACTGAAGGTAAAGAATTTCCAGATGGCTCCATGATTATTGGCTCACCTGCTAAGGCAGTCAAGACGCTCACTGCTGAACAAATGACGGGTCTCGAAGAAATTGCTGGGCGGTATGTTCAAAATGCTCAGCGTTATATCAAAACACTTAAAAAGATTTCATAATCCTTGCTCTACGTTTTTAATGTAGTCCTGCCGGTATTTCTTCTCATACTTATTGGGTATGGGTGTGGAAGGACGGGCAAGCTTGGGGTAAGTGCCTCTATAGAACTGAATCGCTTTGTGGTCTGGTTGGCCCTACCCGCACAACTTTTTAATTTTGCGGCCAACAGTAGCTGGGAAACGCTTTGGCAGCCGGGTTTTATTGCAGCCTTTTTAATTGCATGTTTGTTGGTATTTGTCTTGGTCCTTTTGGTGAGTTGGTATCGAGATAAAGATTTAGCAGCCGCTAGCTTTAATGGATTAAGCGCTTCCTATTCGAATACGGGTTATATGGGCATTCCCTTGTGCGCTCTGGCGCTAGGACAAGATGGTTTAGCGCCAGCAATTATTTCAACATTCCTTGTCTTTGTAATGTTTGCTTTAGCGACTATCCTGATTGAAATTGCCATTTTGTCGCACAAAAAATCGCATGAGATTGTCTTTAGCGTAATCAAGTCACTTTGTAGCAATCCATTATTAGTAGCTCCAGTTGCTGGACTTGTTTGGGCCTCAACGGGTTTGCAGTTATATGATCCGCTCTCTCAAGTGATTGCATTCTTAGCAGCTGCGGCAACACCCTGTGCCTTGGTGTCGATCGGCTTATTTTTGATGCGAAAAAGTGAAGCCGCTCCCAGTCAAGCATGGGGAATTAGTTTTGCAAAACTCATTATTCAGCCCATGATTGCCTGGGTAATCGCTGGCCCTATATTAGAGTTGCCAAGCTTGTGGTTAAACGCGATAGTGATCTTAAGCGCCTTGCCAACCGGCACGGGGCCATTTATGTTGGCTCAATATTACAAGGCCGATGGTAGTGTGATCTCACGGGTAGTATTGATCACCACCATTGGTTCTTTAATTACGCTCTCATTATTTCTTTGGAGTAGCAGCGGGGTTTAGCCCCTCAGCATCAATTTGCTTTTCCCAAGAAGCATTGATAAAAGCGGGCAACTTCATACACTCATCAAAAATCTTCATAAGGGCGGGGTAGGGATTGAGATCCATCTTGCTACTCAGGGCATTAAAAATTTGGGGTACTAGGCAAATATCTGCTAGACCAGGCTGATTGCCGAAAATAAATCGCCCAACCCGTGCATCAACACTTAAGCGCTTTTCTAAACTTGTCAGACCAACCTCAATCCAATGCTGATACCAGGTATCTTTTGCTTCACTGCTAATGCCAATTTGTTTTTCTAAGTAGCGTAAAACGCGTAAGTTATCAATAGGGTGAATATCACTTGCGATATCCATTGAAAGAGCACGTACCCAAGCACGATCAATTGCAGAGATTGGCAGTAGGGGTGGTTCGGTTTGAATCTCGTTGAGATATTCGATGATGGCGATAGACTGGTGGAGGCTATTTTTACCATCGTCAAATAAAGGCACTAATTGATTGGGGTTCTTATTGGAATACTCATCGGACAGATGTTCACCACCATTTTTACGCAGATGAACTGGAATCAGCTGATAGTCCATCCCCTTTAGATTCAGGGCAATACGAACACGGAATGCGGCTGAGCTACGCCAAAAGCTATAAAGTTTGGGTTTCATATAAGTGCTTTCAATGGACTCATAGCTGACAGTATATTGATGAAGCAATGTTGAGTCAGGGGTAATTTAAAGTGCTTTAGACTGATCGATATGGAAGATATTAATTTTTGGATTGGTGTGATTGCAACCATGGCGTTTGCTGTGACGGGCGTATTGGCAATCGCAGATCGTGGTGTGGACATATTTGGTGTGTTGGTTCTAGGAGTCATTACTGCGATTGGCGGGGGTACCATTCGTGACATGATTTTGGCGGCCCCAGTTTTTTGGTCTGAAAATCAAATTTATGTTTGGCTGGCATTGGGCGCAAGCGTGCTTACCTTCGCTGCTGAATCATTTTTTACCCAACCACAGATATACCGTTGGATGTTATACATCGATGGTTTTGGTGCAGCCTTGTTTGGTATTCAAGGCGCCAATAAGGCATGGGTTATGGACTTTGGTTTACCCCTTGCGCCAGTGATCCTAGGGGTCATTACTGCGATTGGCGGGGGTTTAATACGGGATATATTGGCTGGCAGAAAAACACTCATCATGTCCCACGAGCTTTACGCAATTCCGGTAACGCTGGGATGTTGTGCTTATGTTCTGGTCTTGAACTTTCTCCCACAATACGCTCTAGAAGGATCTGTTGCTTGCATGCTGGGGATATTTGGATTGCGCGCGGCCGCTATTCATTGGGACCTGCGCGTACCCAAAATATTCATTACTAAAACGCGCTAACTGCTCCATCGCTACGCGGATCCCAGCCACCACGCAAGGTGCCTGATGGATCACGAATGATGCAGCCGGCATGACCTACGGTCTCATCAAATGCATCTAACATTTCAATCTCGTGACCTAAGGCATGCAATTCTTTTGCAACCCAGGGGCTAAAGCGCGATTCTAGTTTTAGGCTATCGCTTGTTTGACCCCAAGTACGCCCAAGTAACCAACGCGGACGACTGATGGCATCTTGTGGATCAAGGCCATAAGTAGCGGTCCGAGTAAATACAGCGCATTGGGTTTGTGGTTGGCCATCACCACCCATGGTTCCGTACACCATTGAGCGACCATCTTTGAATAAAGCCATAGCCGGGTTGAGGGTGTGGAAGGGTTTGCGATAAGGCTCAAGGTGGTTGAGTGTTTTAGGGTCTAGCGAAAAACTGCAGCCACGGTTCTGCCAATTCACACCCGACTTAGGTAGCACAATACCAGCACCAAATTCATGATAAATACTTTGAATAAATGAGACGCAGTTACCATCGCCATCAATCACGCCCATCCAAATCGTATCTGCTGGACCTTTACCTTGACCCCAAGGTAGGGCTTGATTGGGATCGATGTTCTTAGCCAGTTTTTTTAGAAATGCAGGAGATAAAAAGGATTGCGCATTTTTTGTCATATAGGCAGGATCGGTAACAAATTGATCGCGAACCTTAAATGCTTGCTTCGTAGCTTCTACGCAGTGATGAACATACTCTGCGCTATCCACCTTAAAGCGCTTTAAGTTCAATTGATCTAGGATGCCAATGATCATTAATGACACCACCCCTTGAGTAGGTGGCACCATGTTGTATACATCAGCTTGGCTGTGTTTGAGCTCGAGAGGGTTAATTAGTTTTGCATGGTGACGATGTAGATCGCTTAAACGTACAGGGCTTCCAATATCGGTGAGTTCTTTTCCCAATAAATCAGCAAGATCACCACGGTAATAATCGTCGGTTCCTTTGGTAGCAATTTGCTGTAACGTTTTTGCTAGACGTTGTTGTTTGAAAATGCTTCCAACTGCAGGCGCTTTGCCATTGACTAAGAAGGTCTTGGAAAATCCCGGAATGGGACTCAGCTCTTCCCGTTTCTTCGCGGTCAGACTGGATTGGCTATACGTTACTGGAATGCCTGTCTCTGCGTAGTAGATCGCATCTGCCAAGAGGCGAGATAAAGGAATCTTGCCACCCAGACCTTGCTGAGAAAGCTTGTGTGCAGCACCCCAGCCAGAGATGGTGCCCGCAACAGTGTTTGCTGCAACTGGTCCGCGAAACGGAATGGCTTTGGTGATGCCACGCTCTGCATACCATTTCTTGGTAGCTAGACCAGCAGCTGCACCGCACGCATCAATACCACCCATCGCTTTCCCTGGCGCATGAACAACCCAAAAGGAGTCGCCACCAATCGAGTTCATGTGAGGGTAAACGACAGCAATGGTAGCTGCTGCAGCGACCATTGCCTCTAACGCATTACCACCTTCTCTTAGAACTGCTAAAGCCGATTCAGAAGCGAGGGAGTGCGGTGCAACCGCCATCCCCCGAATACCCCACTTTGCTTGCATTGCAAAACCCCTCTTTTTTTGTCTTACTTTTTTATTTTTATTTATTTTCTCGCAATTGACGCTCGATCTCAGAGCTAGAGTCTACAGTGATCTCATTTTGTTCGACGCCAGCCAGTGGATCAACAGAGGGTGCGTCGGCATCAATGACAACGGCAGGTTTATCAACAAAGTAGGTAACCGTTTCTGGAACGAAGATGATGATTGCTACCAAAATCAGTTGCAGGCCAACCCAGGGGAGAGCCCCATAGTAAATATCTGAGCTTTTGACGGATTTAGGAGCCACCCCTCGCAGGTAAAACAAGGCAAACCCAAATGGCGGATGCATGAAGGAGGTTTGCATATTGGCACCAAGAAGCACGCCAAACCAAATCAAGTCAATTCCCAATTTCTGTGCAACTGGAGCGAGTAGAGGAATGATGATGAAGGCAATCTCAAAGTAGTCCAAGAAAAAGGCTAAGAAGAAGACAAATAAGTTCACCACAATCAAGAAGCCTACTTGCCCGCCAGGTAGGCCTGAGAGAAGATGCTCAATCCACAGGTCGCCATCAACACCACGGAAGGCCAAGCCAAATACAGTAGAGCCAATCAGAATGAAGATCACCATGGCGTTGATGCGCATAGTGGAGGTCATGGCCTCCCAAACTAAAGGCTTATGTAGACGCTTGTTCATTGCCGCGAGCACTAAAGCTCCAACAGAACCCATGGCCCCACCTTCGGTTGGGGTCGCTAGACCCATTAAAATAGTTCCGAGCACTAAGAAGATGAGTGCGATCGATGGAACAATGCCCCAGAGTATTTTCTTGAATAATTTCCAATCAATTTTTGGACGCGCTTCAGGTGGAAGTGCTGGTACATCTTGTGGCCTAAAAATGGACAAGAAGAAAATAAATAAACAGAACAGTACGATCTGAATGATTGAAGGTCCAATGGCGCCAGCATACATATCACCAACCGATTTACCCAATTGGTCGGCCAATACGATTAAGACAAGCGATGGCGGGATGAGCTGAGTAATCGTGCCCGATGCCGCAATGACGCCGGTTGCAACGCGTGGGTTATATCCGTAGCGCAACATAATCGGCAAAGAAATCAAACCCATCGCGATTACTGAAGCTGCGACAGTTCCAGTAATAGCTCCCAAAATTGCACCAACAATAATGACGGCATAAGCTAAGCCACCACGAATTGGCCCAAATAACTGACCTAACCCTTCGAGCATGTCCTCTGCTAATCCGCACTTCTCCAAAATCGCACCCATGAAAGTAAAGAATGGGATGGAGAGTAATAAGTCATTCGAGAGAATCCCAAAGACACGATCTGGTAGGGCTTGCAAGAAGGTGGGCTGAAACATGCCCATCTCGATACCGATGAAGGAAAAAAATAAGCCCACAGCACCAAGAGAAAATGCGGCAGGATACCCAATTAATAAAAATACAATCAGGCCCCCAAACATGATGGGGGCCATTAAATCTTGGCTAATCATTGCAGAGGTCTTTCGTACTTAGGATCTATTTGAATCATGCCAATAATGGCTGCGTAGCGCTTGATGATTTCTGAAATGCCTTGGAGCGTTAATAAGAAAAAGCCCAAAGTAATAATGCCGCGCACTGGCCAACGAATGAGACCCCCTGGATTGCTTGAGGTTTCACTTTGAATTACCGAAGTGATAAAGAATTCCCAGGAGTAGTAACCAATAATGGTGGTCATTGGTAGAAAGAAAACAATGCCACCCCAAAAGTCTAACCAGAGTCGGACACGATTGGGGTACATTGCATAAAGTACATCTACACGCACATGTTCATTGAGGCGGAAAGTGGTTGCAGCTCCAAACATCACCATGCCAGCAAACAAATACCACTGCGCTTCCAGCCAGCCATTAGAGCTTACGTTGAAGCCGTACCGAATCAGCGCATTTCCGGTGCTAACCAGTACGGCTATCAATACCATCCAACTCGCCAATACACCAAAACGGTCATTTAAGCGATCAACAAAACTTGCAAAAACTAAAAATTGTTTTGGCATATCAGACTCTCAGTAAGGTTTTATTTGA
>Ga0208496_1000126_pt1 | contig 25283 bp, 26 predicted proteins | sample CryBogmetaGMA2M_FD_184552 | JGI IMG/M metagenome (GOLD analysis project Ga0208496, IMG submission 184552) | Freshwater microbial communities from Crystal Bog, Wisconsin, USA - MA2M (SPAdes) | ecosystem: Environmental > Aquatic > Freshwater > Lake | place: Crystal Bog, Wisconsin, USA | collected... | reverse complement strand
ATGACAGAGGGCCTGCATTGCGCAGGCCCTTTTTTGTCCGTGGCTCCCCTTGATTGGGTTCTCCGCCAGATTTAGGCGGTTTTTCACCGCCGCTAACAGAACAACCACACCACCAGGGTTGACATTGGATTTTGGCAATTCAGACCCACGCGCCCTCGATTTTCAAAAGGCGGATGTTGTAACAGTGGCCTGCGTGTTACGTTCACGGAATAAAATTGAAGAACCCATCAAACTTTCGGGAAAATTTAGCCTGCCCGTTGGCCTTGATGACTTGACGGATAGCGTAAGAAAACCCATCCCGCCGAGTTTCTACGCAGACAGCATTGCCACGGTTTGCCTGAATCTTCTCACCGAACTTAAAATACCCAAAACCGCCCCGGTAGGGCCCAATATGCCATGGAAGCCCGCAGTGGATATTGAAATCAGGGACAAACCCCTTGCTACCGACCCAAGACCTCCGCCTGCCAAACCCATTGTGCGTGACGATGCAACAACGCCTGAGAAACCACCGGCTAACACTTCCAGGAATAAACCCGCCTCAACCGAACCAGCGATTGACGCGGAGGATAAACACAAACAACTTATCATCCGTAACCTAGGGACTCCGGTGATCCTTGAGTTTGGTTACGAGCGGCAGTAATCTAGCGGTCACGGCCTGTTATTTGCCATTAGACAGCCAACAATGGCATGCTCAATGTTGGCTGGGCTAGTTTCCAACCGAATCGGTGCTTAACTTAGGGGATAAGATGCAGATGGGGGAATTTAGCCAACAAAGTATCGCCAAAGTGCGAAGAGACTATAACGCCTGGGTGGCCGATGAGACCATGGAGGATTACGCCCTGCGTTTTGCCCCCCGGTCGTTCCGCAAATGGTCCGAGTTCCGAGTCGCCAACACCGCCTTCGGTTCGATTTCATTCTTGGTGCTTGAAGCCATTGGCGGTGCGCTGACCATCAATTACGGATTTACCAATGCCTTTTGGGCCATCCTGAGCGTTGGTTTAATCATCTTCTTAACTGGCTTGCCAATAACCTATTATGCCGCCCGATACAATATCGACATGGACTTGCTGACTCGTGGCGCTGGCTTTGGGTATATTGGTTCGACGATGACCTCGCTGATTTACGCTGCCTTCACCTTTACCTTGTTTGCACTGGAAGCTTCTATAATGTCTTTGGCGCTTGAACTCTATTTTGAGATACCGATTGCCTATGCTCATTTGGTCAGTGCCCTTGCCGTCATTCCCTTGGTCACCTACGGCATCACCAATATCAACCGGCTGCAATTATGGACCCAACCGGTTTGGCTAGTTCTTTTGATCGTGCCGTATGTCGCAGTGCTAGTCCGCGAACCAGGCGCGATAGCCGGTTTGTCAGGCTTTGCCGGACATGCACAAGCTGGATTCGACTGGATGAGTTTTGGCGCGGCCAGCACCGTGGCGTTTTCAATGGTGGCGCAAATTGGCGAACAAGTCGATTTTCTTCGCTTTTTACCCGAAAAAACCCATGAAAGCAGCAAGCGTTGGTGGGCTGCGGTGATTATCGCGGGGCCAGGCTGGATTATTCTCGGCATGGCCCGACAATTGGGCGGGGCATTATTGGCTTACCTCGCCATTCAACATGGCGTGGAAAGCGAGCACGCTTATGAACCGACCCAAATGTATAGGGTCGCTTACCAGTATGTTTTCACTAATCCAAAGCTTGGCTTTGCGACCGTCACCCTCTTCGTGGCGATCTCGCAAATCAAGATCAATGTGACGAATGCCTACGCCGGCTCGCTGGCCTGGTCAAATTTTTTTTCCCGCCTGACTCATAGCCATCCTGGCAGGGTGGTGTGGCTGGTTTTCAATGTGTTGATCGCCTTGTTGCTGATGGAATTGGGCGTGTTCGGCGCATTGGAGAGGGTTCTGGGCCTGTTTTCCAATGTGGCGATTGCCTGGATAGGCGCATTAGTAGCCGATTTGATTGTCAACAAACCGCTGGGGCTGAGCCCACCCGAAGTGGAGTTCAGACGGGCCTATCTTCATGACATCAACCCGGTAGGGGTGTTGTCAACGATATGCGCCTCGGCCATTGCCATTGCGGCCTATTTGGGATTGTTGGGAAGTGGGCCGCAAGCCTTTTCCGCCTATCTGGCATTGGGCGTGGCCTTCTTTATGGCACCGCTAATCGCTTGGGCTACCGGGGGGCGTTACTATCGCGTAATTCGCCGCTTTGATTGGGCCAAAGCCAACTCGAAGGACAAATGCTGCATTTGCCAAAACGATTTCGAGACTGAGGACAAAGCGTATTGCCCGGTCTACGAAGGGGCCATCTGCTCCCTTTGCTGCACACTAGATGCACGCTGCCGTGATGCCTGCAAACCGAAAGCCAGCCTGAACGATCAACTGCAAAGTCTGGCGGATAGGTGTTTGCCTCGCAGTTTCTCCCCCCAGCTAAAACTTCGCTTGTTCCAGTTCACTTTGCTCTACTTGCTGCTGGCCGGTGTCACCAGCATTTTCATCGGTGTCATTTACTATCAAGACTGGCTCACAAACCGTAGCCTTGAAGGCGACCTGCCTAGGCAAATCCTGTCGCGCAGTTTCGTCAAAGTGTATTCGTCCTTGCTGGTCTTTTTGGGGATGGGAAGTTGGTGGCTCGTTCTCAACAACGAAAGCCGACAGGTCGCACAAGAGGAAACCAACCGGCAAACCAAGCGTCTACTGCGTGAGGTTGAGGATCATCGAATGACAGACGCCAAGCTAAAAAAGGCCAAGAATGCCGCCGACCGGGCCAATACAGCCAAAAGCCGCTTTCTCAGTGACATGAGCCATGAGATTCGCACTCCGCTCAATAGCATTCTGGGATACTCCCAACTGCTGCGGAAAGACCCCACGATTCCAGCCCACCGATTACAAGCATTGGAAATCATCGAGCGCAGCGGTGAGCATCTGTCCCGGCTGATTGACGACATCCTGGATATTGCACGCATTGAAGCTCGCAAGTTCGAATTAAAAAATGCCGCCATTGATTTCCCCGGTTTCGTAGGTCAGATGCTGCGCTTGTTTAAATCGCAAGCTGAGACCAAGGGACTGATTTTCCGTTGCCAAATACTGGATAACCTTCCCGAATTTGTTCGGGGAGACGAAAAAAGGGTTGGTCAAATTATCATCAATCTGCTCAGCAATGCAGTGAAATTCACCGATAAGGGCGAAATTATTTTCCGCATCGGCTATAGCGGGGAAGTTGCGGTTTTTCAAGTCATTGACACTGGAATAGGCATCCCCGCAGACCAGCGCGAAGACATTTTCCTCCCTTTTAACCGCCTAGGCGGCAACCGGGGCAACGCCACCGCCGGCAGTGGCTTGGGGCTGACCATCAGCAAGATATTCACTGAAATCATGGGAGGCGAACTGAGCGTCTCGGGGAGGGACAATGAAGGGACGGCATTTACCGTGAAATTATTCCTGCCCAAACTGCACGGACATGTCGCCGAAGAGGATGAACAGGAAGGCATCATCGGCTATGCCGGCCGTAGGCGGAAAATCCTGATCGCGGACGATCATGAGGACCACCGCTCCCTGCTCATGTCGATATTGGAGCCTTTAGGCTTTGCCCTGACACAGACCGAATCAGGGGAAGAATGTCTGTCCATGGCGTTGGAGGAAAAGCCGGACATGATTTTGTTGGATGTGCTGATGGGCGGGATTAGCGGAATCCAGGTGGCGACCCGTTTGCGACAATCCGGCTGTCAGTCCTCCATCATCATCATCAGCGCCAATGCCTACCCAAGCGACCGTAGGCTGGCCGTTGATGCCGGCTGCGACAACTTTATCGCCAAGCCCATCCAAATTGCCGAAGTGTTGCGAAAAATAAAATTCCATCTCGGCTTAGATTGGATTTATGCAAATAATGAACATCCAAAATACTTGGACATTTTGGACAATGGTCCCCCCTTGATTGTGCCACCCGCCGAGCAACTGGCCGAACTCGCTGAGTTTGCTAAAATTGGCGACCTCCGTGGCTTGACGGAGCGGCTAAAACAACTCGCCACTGACGATTTCAATTACATCCCCTTTGCCGCCCATTTGCAAACCTTATCCAAGGAATTCAAGCTTGGGGATATCAAACGCTTGCTAGGCAGGCCTTGAAATGAATGCCAAACTTCAGGAATCCCAGGGAACGGTACTGATCGTTGACGATGCCCCAGGTAATTTGGCACTTCTATCCGATGCCTTGGAAGATGCGGGCTACCGGGTATTGGTGGCAACCGATGGATATTCCGCTTTGGAACAGTTGCAATACGTCGTGCCGGACATCATCTTGTTGGATGGCATGATGCCGGGCTTGGACGGATTCGAAACCTGCCGCATGATCAAGGCTAATCCGAAAACCCAAGCCATTCCGATACTTTTCATGACAGCACTGGGCGAGTTGGACGACTTGCTAAGGGGGTTCGATGAAGGTGCTGTCGATTATATTGTCAAACCGTTTCGGCATGAAGAGGTACTGGCACGCGTCAAAACCCACTTAAACCAAGCCCGTCTTGTCCAACGGACTGAACAGGCCTTGGCCAACAGCGGGCTTGCCGCACTGGCCATCAACCGCTCGGCACAGGTTACTTGGCTGACTCCATCGGCTTCCGCTTGGTTGGCTGAGGTTTCCGACACTATAAACGCTAATGACACGGAGATGCCCATATTGCCAAAGCCGCTGTTGTCCTGGACCCTGTTGTTCATCCAAGCAAAAAACCCACTTGAATCCGACAACCTTACCTTTAACCACAGAGGCCGTTTATTGTCAGCCAGCATTTCTCCCTGCCATGATCGTGGGGAGTTTCTCATTTTCTTGCAAAACCAGCCGGGCGACTGGGATTTGGAATCGTTAAAAGGCAGTTTGGGACTGACTTTTAAAGAAGCTGAGGTTTTAATGTGGATATCAAGAGGAAAAACCAACCGTGAAATTGGCCTTATCCTAGGCAATAGCCCAAGGACGGTGAATAAGCACATGGAGCATATCTTTGAAAAGTTGGGTGTCGCAACCCGCAGCGCCGCCATCGCTTTAGTCGTAGAAAAGGTTCTGACAATCAATAACCCCAAGAGGAAGGCATGAGTAAAAATACAGTATTGCGCATAGGCGTAGGAGGGCCAGTGGGTTCTGGCAAGACTGCCTTGGTGGACGCACTTTGCAAGTCCATGAGTGGTCGATATTGCATGGCAGTCGTCACCAACGATATCTACACCAAGGAAGACCAACAATTTTTAATCCGCAGTTGCGCGTTGCCCGAGGAGCGCATCGTTGGCGTGGAAACCGGTGGTTGCCCACATACCGCCATCCGAGAAGATGCATCAATGAACCTTGCCGCAGTTGACGATTTGTGCGAACGCTTCGCGGATTTGGATTTAGTGTTGGTGGAAAGCGGCGGGGACAACCTCAGTGCGACCTTTAGCCCTGAATTGGCCGATTTGACGATCTACGTCATTGACGTGTCTGCGGGTGATAAAATCCCCCGCAAGGGCGGACCCGGCATCACCCGCTCAGACTTATTGGTCATCAACAAGGTCGACCTAGCCCCCTATGTAGGTGCATCATTGGAGGTCATGGACCGTGACGCCCGTAAAATGCGCGGCGAGCGGCCTTTTGTTTTCTCCAACTTGAAAACCCAGTTTGGGCTGGATGAAATCATAGAGTTTATCGAACGGGCGGGAATGCTAGGGCGTTTTCATATTTGAGGTTGTTTCGTGTAGCAGTCTAGCCACTTCATCGCAATCGCCCGCCGCCAGTTCGAAATCGAAGATTGCCAAGTCTTCACGCATATGGGTTTCCGATGCGGTCCCGGTCAGGGGAACGATGTCTACTTGGGTCAAATAGCGGAAGAATATTTGCTCGGGCGAATAACCAAATTTTGCCGACAACCCCAGTAGACTGTCGTGCGCAAGGATATGGGGATTGGCTGTAAGACTCCAGAAGCTCTGGTAAATTATCCCGTGCAACCGACAAAAATCGCGGATTTCTCTGTCGTAACGGGTTGTCGCATAAAAGCGGTTTTGCACAACGGCTGGCTTTATTTTAACTTTCCGATACAAGTTTTCTAGTGCATCCAGATTGTAGCAATTGCTGATGCCAAGTTGTTTTGCGCAGCCACTATGGAAAACCGCCTCCATCGCCTGCCAAACTTCCGTCGTCTTCCGGTCGTCCCCATAGGGGGAATGGAGGATCAGCCCGTCAATATAATCAGTTTGCAGGTTGCGCAGGGAGGTTTCGAACGATTTTTCGACCTGGATTGAAAGCTTCGCGTCGGCATCATAGGGCATCCGCTTCGGATCTTGGCCGTCGGCAGGGGTGAATTTTGTCTGCAGGTAGATGTCGGCCCTGGCAAGCCCACCAGCTAGACAGGATGCCAAGCCAGCGCCAACCCCGTATTCATGGTAGTGTTTGGGCTGACAGGCGGTGTCTACTCCGCGAAAGCCCAATTTGATGGCTTTTTCCAGCAATCCTGCCGTTCGCTCCTTTTTCCAGGCCGTGCCGTAAATCAGCCTTGGCATTTTGACATCATAGGCTGAAATGACAAAGTCTTTTCGGTTCATTTGGTCTATTTTTTCGCTTCTTTGTCCAAGCCTAGCGCCAAACTCATGGCATTGACGTAACCAGGTATGATGTTACCCTTATCGGTCACAATCATTGGGGTTCCCGAGGCTCCAAATTCCTCACCCAACTGCATATGAGCCTTGACTGGGTTATCACATTGCTTCATTTCTATGCCTTCGCCCTTTTTCGCTTTGGTTAGTGCCGCATTGCGATCCTTGGCGCACCATACCGCAACGGCCTTATTGTAAGAGTCTGAGTCAACACCGGCGCGGGGGAAAAACAGATAACGCACCTCAATGCCGAGATTCAAATATTGGTCCATCTCGCTATGAAGCTTACGGCAATAGCCGCAATCAATATCAGTGAATACATAGACAGCATGTATCGTCTTTTTTGGCTTGAACACGATCATATTGTTCAAACCAATCTTGTCCAACTGCGCGATTCTAGCCTCACCTAGACGGTCTTCGGTAAGGTCCTTGTTGGCCTTGACATCAATCAGGCTACCTTCAATCAAATAGCCCCCATCCTGGGTTACATAATATATTTTGGATCCAGACACCAACTCATATATCCCAGGTATCTCCGTTGCCCGTTTGTTGGCATTCATATCCGTCACCCTACCCTCGACCAAATATTTTCCGTCCTTGCTCATGTAAAATGTTTTGGAGCCGGCAACCACTTCATAAAGACCTGCAACCTTGGAAGGCTTGATCGAACTTGGAGACAATCCAGGCGCAATTTTATTGAGCGCTTCTTCTATGGCATTCCCGGGATTCTCTTCGGCAAGAAGGGTTTGCGAAAGGCATAGAAAAGCACCCATAAACAAGCTAAACAGTAGTTTTTTCATCGCTGGATTCACAAAAGTATAAGGTTTCCGATAAAGTCTATTGATGCCTAAATATATCCAAATAGAAACTAAAAAACATCAAAGAAAATAGAATCACAATGCCTATATTTTGAAAGATGATTTGCAGGCTTTCAGGAATGGGCTTTCCCATTGCAGCTTCCAAACCATAAAACATTAAATGCCCCCCATCCAACACCGGTATAGGCAGGAGATTGAGGACACCTAGGCTGACACTGACAATTGCAATGAATTTAAGAAACTGGACTAAACCCATGCTTGCCGATTGCCCCGCATACTGGGCTATGCTGATGGGTCCGCTAAGGTTATCCACCGAAGCCTTGCCTATTATCATCCGCCCTATCATTTTTAGGGTCATGGTAGAATAATCCCATGTCTTTTCCACTGCGGCGAACAACGCCGGAATAACCCCCAAACGATATTTCACTTGCATGGCATTGATCAACTCTTCGGGAACCAGCACAGATGCACCGATTTTTCCTACTGCACCCTGCGCCGATTCCACCTTGACCGGCCTTATCCTTAAGGAAAATTCACCCCCTGCGCGCAATACTTTCAAATCTATTTCCTTTTCCGGGTTGGCCCTGACGTACTCAACCCATTGCCGCCAATCTTTCACGGTCTTGCCATCGGCAACCAACAGCCGGTCACCCGTTGTCAAGCCCGCCGCCTCGGCTGCACTTTTCGGCTCTATTTTATCGACAATTGGCGGGATGGAAGGCTCCATCGGTTGCAACCCAAGCCGATCATGTAGCATCTCCGGTTTTTCGACAACATCGGAAGGAATCGTCAATATACGGTTTACAATAGCGTCCCGGTTCGTCTTGACTTCTACGGTCACACTCCCGTTGTCCATTGCCTGTTCAATGACTTCTCCCATCGCCAAGCCCCAAGTTGGGGTTTGAGTATCACCCACCGCTAAAATTTCATCGCCTTCCAGAAAACCGGCCTGTTCTGCCAAAGTGCCATTGGCGATGCTCCCCATTACAGGACGCAAACCGGTTTCGCCAACCATGAAGACAATCCAATAGAGCAAGACTGCAAGCAAAAAATTGGCAAGCGGTCCGGCAAATACAATGGCCGCACGGACGGCCAGCCGCTGCCGGTTAAAGGCGTAAGGCAATTCATAAGACGATACTTCGCCCTCCCGCTCATCCACCATTTTCACATATCCGCCCAACGGCAGAAGGCCAATCGCAAATTCGGTGTCATCAGGCGTTTTGCGGTAACTCCAGACTGGCTTGCCTATCCCTATGGAAAACCGTATCACTTTCACGCCCAACTTTCTGCAAGCATAGAAATGACCAAACTCGTGAAAGGCGACCAGCACCACAAGTGCCAACAAAAAATAAAAAACCGTATGGATCAGCGAAAAAGATTGCATGGATGTCAATGGCTGTGCCGTTTGGCAATATAGGCTTGCGCCACGGATCGGGATTCACGGTCCGCTTCCAGCACGGCTTCAATTGACTCGGCTGGTCGCGACGGGATGTTTTGCATACAATGTTCAATTATGTCGGGAATGGAGGTGAAGCGGATTCGCTCTTCAAGAAACGATGCAACTGCAATTTCATTGGCGGCATTCAATACCGCAGGCATCAGCGCACCCATACTCACTGCTTCGTAAGCCAAGCGCAAATTGGGGAAACGCTTAAAATCCGGTGCCATGAAATTCAACTGTCGGACAGCAAACAAGTCCAAGGGTTCCGCCCCTGAATCAAATCGCCCAGGCCATGCCAGCGCATGGGCGATGGGAATGCGCATGTCAGGGTTGCCCATTTGCGCCAATACAGTGCCGTCAACGTAATCGACCATGGAATGGATGACGCTTTGTGGATGCACCACCACATGAAGTTGTTCGGGTGGCAGATTGAACAGAAGACATGCCTCGATGACTTCCAAGCCCTTGTTCATCATGGTGGCCGAATCCACTGAAATCTTCCTGCCCATGACCCAGTTAGGATGCGCACAAGCCTGATCTGGCGTGACATCATGCAAGTCGTTGAGTTCTTTATTTAGAAATGGCCCGCCGGAAGCGGTTAGCAAAATCCTGCGTACTTCCGGTGCGTTACGACCGGCGTGGTAATTGGCAGGCATACACTGGAAGATGGCATTGTGTTCGCTGTCGATGGGTAGAAGCACAGCCCCAGACTTGGCGACCTCGCTCATAAACAGTGCGCCAGACATGACGAGAGCCTCCTTGTTGGCAAGCAACACGTTCTTGCCCGCCTTGGCAGCGGCCAACGTGGGCAACAATCCGGCTCCGCCGACGATGGCCGCCATGACGCTATCCACCTCGGGCAAGGATGCAACATCTTCCAGGGCAGCAACACCGCATAGAACCTCGGTTGACAAGCCGGCCGATTTAATCCTTTCGCGGAATAGCACGGATTTTTTCTCATCAAGTAACACGGCGTAGGCTGGCCGATGGGCTTTGCATTGCTCGAAAAGGAGATCAACATTGTTATTTGCAGTCAACGCAACGACGCGATAGCTGTCGGGATGCCTGCTTACAACATCTAACGTGTTGACACCGATTGAACCTGTGGAACCGAGGACGCATATACCTTTCATTGAAAGTAAATCTCCAACAGCTTAGAACCTGCGTAAAAAACCGACACTGCCGCGATCAGGCTGTCAAGACGATCAAGAAAGCCCCCATGACCCGGTAATATGGCCCCGCTGTCCTTTACACCACCAACACGCTTGACCAAGCTCTCGAATAAGTCCCCAACCACGGAAAACAGAACGGTGACAACTGACAGCAAGATAAAATACCCCAGTTTTACCCAACTGAATGAAATGAACGAACCCGATTCCGTCTGGTACAGAACAGCGGCTACCGCCAAGGAAAATAAGACAATGACAACGAGTGCGCCATACAAGCCTTCGGCAGTTTTGCCTGGACTGATTTCCGGGGCCAGCTTCGTCAAGCCCCAGCGTTTGCCCACAAAGTAAGCGGCAATGTCAGCAACCCAAACCAACATGAACAGGTACAGCACCTGCGCTGAACCTCCAAGATTGATTCGAGTCCAGACCATCAATATCCAAGCACTTACTAACACCAAAAAACCAACAACTAGCTTGACTGCAGTAGGATATTTTATTACCAACAATTTAGTCGGCATTTCTCGCAACAGGATACTCAACACAAACCAAAATGCAACCATCGGCCAAGCCAGCCATTCCCACAACTCCATTTCGCCAGCCCATTGTTGAAACGATGTCATGAACCCCACACAGACCGTCAGAAACCCGGCACGGGTTGGTATGGTTGTCAATCCGGCTAGGTTTGACCATTCCCAGGCGCACACCGCGATGGCCACTCCCCAAAGCAGGGCAAACCACCGGTCGGGCAGGTACAAAATTCCAGCAATGGTCAACGGTGCAAGGACCAAGGCCGTTAAGATGCGATTTTTCAGCATAGTTTTTTCTTATTAAGGCTGGCGGGCCTGTTTCAGCGCAGGCCGTCGTTATGAATAAAAAACTTTTCCACCTGCTCGCCAGTGTATCCAAAGCGACGCTGGCGACCGGTATAATCCTTAATCGCTTCTTTCAACTCGGTTTCGTCGAAGTCAGGCCATAAAGTGTCAGTGAAATAAAGCTCGGTGTAGGCCAATTGCCAGAGCAAGAAGTTGCTGATGCGCTTTTCCCCGCCCGTGCGGATGAACAGATCAGGCTCGGGCAGGTCTGCCAAATTCAAATTTGACGCAAAAACTTCCGTGGTGATGTCTTCAGGATTTAGCGCTCCATCGACCACTTGAGAGGCCAAGCGACGCACTGCATCGGTTATTTCCCAACGCCCACCGTAATTGGCCGCGATGACGACATTGAGTCCGGTATTGTGAAAGGTCAAGCGTTCCGCAGCGGCTATTTTTTCCTGCAATTCGAAGCCAAATGCCGTTCTGTCACCAATGACCCGAAGACGCATGTTATTTTTATGTAGTTTTGCGGTCTCCTTTTCCAGTGTTGCCAAAAACAGCCCCATAAGGACCGAAACTTCTTGTTGCGGCCTACGCCAATTCTCACTGGAAAACGCGAAGAGGGTCAATGCTTTTACGCCCATTGGCCCACAATATTCAATCACCTTGCGCACAGAACTTACACCGGCATGATGACCTGCTGTGCGTGGCAAAAAACGGTTTTTTGCCCAACGGCCATTGCCGTCCATAATAATTGCAATATGGCGCGGTAACCGCACCCCATAAAAGGGCTTTTCTTCAGATTCCATGTTTTGAGGTCGGATTAACCAAGTTGTATCTAAATATTGAGAGTAGGCATTAAGCCACTGATTAGATGGCCAAAAGATCGGCTTCCTTTTCCTCTAGCAAGGCATCAATTTCTTTGATGTACTGATCCGTCAATTTCTGAATCTGCTCCGCTCCACGCTTTTCATCATCTTCGGACAACTGCTTGTCTTTCAGAGCCGACTTAAGCTCGGCGTTTGCATCGCGGCGGATGTTACGCACGGCCACGCGTCCATTTTCGGCCTCATGTCGAACAACCTTGATTAGATCCTTCCTGCGCTGCTCGGTCAACGGGGGCAATGGCACACGGATTACATCTCCCGTTGAACTGGGATTGAGGCCAAGGTCGGAAGTCATTATCGCCTTTTGCACCGCCTGAAACATATTCTTTTCCCAAGGCTTGATGACTAAAGTCCTGGCATCCTCGGCGTTGATACTAGCAACTTGGGACAAAGGCACATCGTTGCCGTAATAATTCACATGTACATGCTCAAGCAAACTGGGGTGCGCCCTACCCGTCCTAATCTTTGCAAACTCATGCTTGAGGGCTTCAATGGATTTTTTCATGCGCTCGGTAGTGCGCAGTTGAATATCTGCATTCATGTTGAATATCCTGTCACGATCAGGGAGCCAATTTCTTCGCCTTGCACCAAACGCATGATAGCACCGGGCAAGAACACGTTCATCACCCTAAGGGGCATATTGTGGTCGCGGCAAAGGACCAAAGCGGTCGCATCCATGACATTCAGTCGCTGGTCTAAGGCTTCGTCATAAGTCAGGCGGGGATAAAAAACCGCCGCTGGATTTTTTAAAGGGTCGTCCGAATACACCCCGGCAACCTTGGTCGCTTTAATAAGAATATCGGCGCCAATTTCCACGGCACGCAAGCTTGCCGCCGAATCGGTGGTGAAAAATGGGTTGCCCGTGCCTGCGGCGAAAATCGGCACACGCCCTTTTTCAAGATGCCGAACGGCGCGGCGTCGAATATAATCTTCGCACACCTGGTTGATCTTCAGTGCCGACATGACACGCACCTGCCGCCCCAGATGTTCCAAGGCATCCTGCATTGCCAACGCATTGATTACAGTTGCTAGCATTCCCATGTGGTCTCCAGTCACCCGGTCCAGCCCTTGGGAAGCTTTTTCCGCCCCACGTATGATGTTACCGCCACCAATCACCAAGCCCACTTCAACCCCGGCACGGCAGAGATCGTCTATCTCCGCGGCAAGGCGGTGAATAGTGTCGGCATCTATGCCGCCCTGCTGATCGCCCATCAACGCTTCCCCGCTCAGCTTGAGGAGGATTCTCTTGTATTTTGGCTCGCTCATTGTGATTGTACGCTCCGTTGTCGTGTTGATGCGATGAACGAAGATTCCACCGCCCCGAGGTCTTATGTGTTTTAGAAGATAACTTGCTTTATCGCAATCCGGCTTGACTCATCACTTCTTCTGCAAAATCGCTGGCCTCCTTTTCGATACCCTCTCCAACCTCCAAACGGGAGAAACGAAGCACGGAGGCACCCTTAGACTTGAGCAAAGCACCTACGGTTTGATCGGGGTCTTTGACAAAAGGCTGGCCTAACAAAGTGATTTCGCCGAAGAACTTTTTGATTCGTCCGCCAACCATCTTTTCAATAATATCGGCAGGCTTTCCGCTTTCCGCCGCCTGGGCCGAATAGATATCCTTCTCTTTGGCGATGAGTTCGGCTGATACACCCGCTTCGTCTACACAAACCGGCTTGCTGGCCGCCACATGCATGGCAATATCTCTACCCAACGCAATGTCCCCGCCAATTATTTCCACAAGAACGCCGATCCGGGTTCCGTGAAGGTAGCTGGCAATCAATCCATTAGAGGATTCGTAACGTACGAAACGGCGCACGTTGATATTCTCGCCCAGTTTGGCAATAAGTTCCCTGCGATTTTCTTCAATGCTGCCATTACCGTCAACCAACGACAAGGCCAAGGCATCGTCCAAGGTGACTGCATCAGACACCAGCAAGGATTCCGCAACCGCATCGGCAAACGCGATAAAATCATCGTTTTTTGCCACAAAGTCGGTCTCGCAGTTGATTTCCAGCACCACGGCAATTTTACTGTCCGGGCTGGTTTTCACCGACATGCGCCCTTCGGCAGCGGTACGGCTGGATTTTTTGTCAGCCTTCGCCAATCCCGACTTGCGCATGATTTCGACAGCCGCTTCTATATCTCCACCGGCCTCGACCAAAGCTTTTTTGCAGTCCATCATGCCGGACCCGGTGCGTTCGCGCAGGTCTTTAACCAACGCTGCTGAAATATTCATTCTCCAAATTCTCCAATAAAAAATAAAATAACGATTCTACTTAATTCAATTTAAAGAAAACGCCCCCAGTGAGGAGGCGCTTCCGGGCCCACTTGGGTGCTCATTCCGCGATTTTATTCCTCGACGTAGGCGTTTTCTTCGCCTTCCTGGGGTACTACAGAGTCCATTTCGACAAATTCGTCCTCAATGCCTTCACCAAAATTGACTCCGTTGGACTTGCCTTGCAGAATTGCGGTGGCGGCACTTTGAGCATACAACTGCACCGCACGGATGGAGTCATCATTACCGGGGATGATATAGTCGATGCCAATCGGGTTGTTATTGGTGTCAACAATTCCGACCACAGGAATGCCCAGTTTTTGAGCTTCGCTGACCGCATTCTTTTCGTAACCCACATCCATGATGAACAGCACATCCGGCAATTTTTCCATATCGCGGATTCCGCCTAGGCTAAGGGTCAATTTGTCGAGTTCCCTCATCATGCCCAAAGCCTCTTTCTTGCTAAAGCGATGCAATCGGCCATCATCGCGCATGGCTTCCAATTCCTTCATACGCGAGACAGACTGCTTGATAGTCTTGAAATTGGTCAGCATGCCTCCCAACCAACGGTGGTTGACGAACGGCATGTCGCAACGAGCCGCATCTTCTTCTATGACTTTGCGGGTGGTTTTTTTGGTGCCCACGAATAAAATCTTGCCACGATTGGCCGCTACCTGTTCCAGATAACGCATGGCATCATTGAACAAAGGCAATGTCTTTTCAAGATTTACAATATGGATGTTGCTGCGCTCACCAAAAATGTACGGTGCCATTTTGGGGTTCCAGTACCGCGTCTGGTGACCGAAGTGAACACCTGCTTCAAGCATTTGACGCATGGTTACAATCGACATTCAAAAAACTCCTGATCGTGTTGGGAGACGGAACAAGTGCCGCCTCGTTGGGTTGAGCCTCCACCTGCCCCATCCGGCGACCTTTGGGGACAATAAGTTCCCCTTAGGCACCCCGCAAGATGTGACGGCAAGTGTGTGATGTTGCCAAATTAAGCAGACCTTTATACCATGAACCGATAAATTCAACAATCCACGCAACTGTTTTTGCCTTTCGGCGAGAGAAGTCGGCGAACAACACGTAACGTAACCATGGGCATTACCATCAAAACACCTGTAGAAATCGAAAAAATGCGAGTGGCTGGTCGCCTTGCCGCCGAAGTTTTGGATATGATTGAAGAACACGTCGTACCAGGCATCAGCACCGAAGAGTTGGATCGCATCTGCCATGAGTATATGGTAAAAAAGCAAAAGGTCGTCCCGGCGCCTTTAAATTACCGTGGGTTCCCAAAGTCCATTTGCACTTCGGTGAACCATCAGGTTTGCCATGGAATTCCAAGCCCGAAAAAGCTCAAGAACGGCGATATTGTCAATATCGACATTACGGTCATCAAAGACTCCTACCATGGCGACACCAGCAAAATGTTCTTCGTGGGCGAAGCAACCATTAAAGCCAAACGTCTGGTGAAAATCACCCAGGAATGCCTATACTTGGGAATCAAAGAAGTCGCACCGGGGGCACATTTAGGCGATATCGGCCACGCCATTCAGAAATATGCCGAGTCCAACGGATTTTCGGTGGTGCAAGAATTTTGCGGGCACGGCATTGGACGGAACTTTCACGAGGATCCCCAAGTCCTGCACTATGGAAAGCCGGGGGCAGGCGAAGAAATCAAAGCGGGTATGATCTTTACCATTGAGCCCATGATTAACCAAGGCAAGCGTTATGTTAAAGTCTTGCCTGACGGATGGACCGCCGTCACCAAGGATCATAGCCTGTCCGCCCAATTCGAGCACACCATCCTAGTGACGCCCGTTGGTTATGAAATTTTGACCCTACGCCAGGAAGAATCGCTTGAATAGCCTAACTTCGGCTTCGCCGTCTCAGTCCGCAAAATTTAATGGTTTCCCCCATGCCGTGAGCATCAAAGACCACAAACAGCGCATACAGGCCCACACTGCCGGACTGGTCCAACGATTCCAAGCGGAAGAACCTATTGCGAACCTTATTCGCGACCGGGCTGACTTCATCGACGGCTTGCTAGTCGCCGCTTGGCACAACTTGGTCGGCGAATTTGCGGACACCCACGCCTTGATTGCCGTAGGTGGCTACGGTCGCCGTGAATTGCACCCCTATTCCGACATTGACATTCTATTCCTGCTCAACGAACAAGGGCATGCTGGCGATTGGGCTGGCGAACAACCCTACGAGCAAGCCGTCACAAGCTTTTTCCAATTCTTGATGGATATCGGGCTTACTGTCGGATACAGCGTCCGCACACTGGTCGAATGCCTAGACGCTGCCCGAAACGACCAAACCATCATTACAAACCTGATGGAAGCTCGCTATTTGGCCGGGTCAAATAAACTTTTTGACGCACTCATGGCTAGGATAGGACCAGAGCATATTTGGCCGGTCAACCAGTTCTTCAACATCAAAATTGAGGAGCAACAAGCCCGTTTCGCAAAGTACCACGACACCGCCTACAACTTGGAACCCAACGTCAAGGAGGGGCCGGGTGGATTGCGGGACATCCAGATCATAGGCTGGATAGTCAAGCGCCTTCACAAGTCATCCGACCTGCGCGACCTGATCGTCCAAGGTTGGCTGACTGAAGACGAATTCACCGAACTTATGAACGCCCAAGAATACCTCTGGCGCGTCCGCTTCGCCTTGCATACGCTGACCGGGCGACGAGAAGACCGGCTTTTATTCGACTACCAACGGGAATTAGCCAGCCAGTTCGGCTACAGCGGAGACGGACCAAACGCTGCGGTCGAACAGTTCATGCAAGGCTATTTCCGCGTCGTTGTCGAGCTTGAGCGCCTGAATGAAATGGTGATGCAACTGTTCGCCGAAATCATACTGCACAACAATCAAGAACCTCTAGTCATACCGCTCAGTCCATCCTTCCAATCAGTCAACAACTACATCGAAGCCAGACACTCACGGGTATTTAAGGACAACCCCTTGGCTTTATTGGAAATATTCCTGATTTTGCAGCAGAATGCCGACTTGCAAGGCATCCGTGCAGCAACAGTCAGGCTAATCCGCCAGCATCTTAGCCAAATTGATGACAACTTCCGCAACAACCCCAAGGCTTGTGGCCTGTTTATGGAAATCCTCCGAAAACCCGGCGGTGTCACTCATCAGTTGCGCCGGATGAACCGCTACGGCATATTGGCCGCTTATCTGCCTGCTTTCGCCAATGTGGTGGGCAGGATGCAGTACGATTTGTTCCACGTTTACACGGTGGACGAGCATACCATGTTCGTGATACGCAACCTGCGGCGATTTACCCTCGACAGATACCGCAATGAACATCCGTTCTGCAACGAAATCTTCCCTCTCATCGAAAAACCAGAGTTACTTTACATCGCGGCCCTGATGCACGACATAGCCAAGGGCAGCGGCGGCGACCACTCTGAAATAGGCGAAAAAATCGCCATCAGCTTCTGTCAACGCCACGGATTGGACCACCGTGACACGGAATTGGTGCAATGGCTGGTGCGCCACCACCTGCTGATGTCGATGACCGCTCAGCGCAAAGATATCAGCGACCCAGAAGTCATCCATGAGTTTGCAACCCTAGTTGGGGACCCCGACCGCCTGAACTGCCTGTATCTGCTTACCGTGGCTGATATCCGTGCAACCAACCCCAGCCTATGGAACATGTGGAAAAGCGCATTGCTGCAAGAACTTTTCGTCTCCACGCGCCGCGCCTTCCGCAGTGGGTTGGAAAAACCCGCCGACATGAGAGACAGGGTCCATTCGACTAAAGCGGACACACTAAAACTGCTCATTCGCCTTGGGATGACGGCAGATGCCGTCGAACAAATCTGGGCCATGATTTCCGACGATTACTTCATGCGTTGCCAACCTGGGGAAATTGTCTGGCACACCCTTGCCATCGCAACTTGCGGACCCGACGAATTGCCTTTGGTCTTGCTGCGCCCCAACAGTCTGCGAGGCAGCGCGGAAGTCTTCATCCACGCCCGCAACCAAGACTTCATCTTTGCGCATAGCACTGCCGTGCTGGACCAACTCGGGTTGACCATTCTCGATGCCAAGATCATCACCTCGGCCAACGGCTATGTGCTGAACAGCTATCATGTGCTTCAACAAGCTGGCGAGCCTATCACAGACCAGCGCCAGCAAATCGAAATTTGTTCGCGCATCCGGCAGTGCCTGCTTAATATAACCGCCGCACCGATCCAAGTGCAAAGAAGGGAACCGCGCCAAGCCCGGCATTTTTCGGTGCCCACTAAAGTGTATTTCCATGTCGATCCTCAAAATAGGGATACCATTGTGGAATTGATCGCCACTGACCGGCCTGGCCTGCTTTCCAAAGTCGGTCAAGCTTTCGGCAAGGCGAGTGTCCGCCTACGCGATGCCCGGATATCCACCATCGGTTCCCGTGCCGAGGACATTTTCCGGGTCACTGACACGAAAGACCAACCACTTACGGACGACACACTCAAGATTCAGTTGCGCGACGCACTGATCGAATTCGTAGGGGAAAGTTGAACCGAATTCATTGCATACAGCGTTTTCAACATCAAAGAGTTACTTGATAGTGGGTATGCTGGCGCAGGACATTCTGTTTACTTTAGGGCTAACTGAATATCCATTTCTTAGTTATTTTTTTAAAGATGAAAACGCTGTACATAAAAATCGCATCATTCTTGTAAAAACATAGGCCAACCAATCGTTTAAAAACATACTATAATTGATCTATGGGCTTCCTTCAATGGCACGTTAGCATACACTTGGGAGACTGACATGAATGCACTTTCCAGGGACCTACGGCAGCGAATTTTGAATTACGCGTTGAACCACTCGGTTCGTCAAAACGCACGGGCGTTCCATGTCAGCCCGAACACCGTCCAACAGATCAAGAAGCTGTTCTACGAATGTGCTAGCCCTCCTTGTCGGCGGCCAGGTCTTAATAATGGACAATCACCCGGTGCATTGCGCCAAGGCCGTAAAGCGGTTTCTGGCAGGACACAAGGTACCCTATGTCTTCCTGCCACCCTATTCGCCCGAGCTTAATCCAATTGAAGAGGCGTTTTCAAAGATCAAGCACTATATCAGAAAATGCAAGCCAGGGACGGAGGAAACACTTTTCGATGCCATCAGTAAAGCCATCGCAACGATTACTGAGGATGATGTGATTGGGTATATCAATCATGCCGAAGAGTATTTATAAGTAACTGCTTGATATTAAAAATGCTGTAACAATCTATTAACAACCCATTGGAGAAAATTATGAGCCTTGCAGACCCTATACTGGAAAATTGGTATAAAGATGCCGATGCCGACCGTATATTCCGTGTCGTAGCCATAGATGCCGATAATGACTCCATCGAGGTGCAATACCTCAATGGCGACCTCGGGGAATATGAAACCGCAACCTGGGAAGACTCATCCTTTTACCCAATCGAACCCCCGGAAGACTGGAGCGCAGCTTTTGACCATGTTGAAATGGACGACATGGGATATTCCGACCCTGATCGGCACGGTCGGGATTTAGACGATATGTCCTTAGAAGACATTTTGGATGATGAAGAATAAAGACAGGATTATAACATGAGAATTTACATACTTATCATTAGCCTATTCGCCTTTGCAACAGCGTATGCTGAAACTGCCTCTAGCGAACCGAGTGTCAAGGTATTGAAATACCGGGGTGCAATCCAATGCGACCAAAAATCTGGTACGCCGCCGGAGGTCATGCGCAACGAACTGGCAAAAGCCGGTATAGGGGTTATTTCCGTCGCTTGCGGCGAAGATGGCAGAATGCACCCGATGCTGTGTGGTACGCCTACCGGGGCAATCAACATTTTTGAAATTCCGCAAAATAATGCCGCGCAAGCGCTTAAGTTGGGATTTGCCAAATTTGATAGCTCGTCCGGCGCAAGGGAAACTCCATGCCCAGCCCAATAAACACAATAAAATGACAACCGACGAAATTTTCAAGGCCATTGCGCAGCAAATCAGAGAGGCCACAGGCAAGGCATTTGTCTTGCATAAGGGGGTTTCAGTCGGTGGCGGATGCATTAACTCTACCTACCGACTGGAAGGCGATAGAGGGGCCTATTTCATCAAAATTAACCTGAAAGACCAGTTGCCCATGTTCGAAGCCGAAGCCATCGGTTTGCATGAGCTAGCAGCAACCGGAACGGTACGAGTGCCTTTGCCGATGTGTCATGGCGTTTGCGGTGACAAGTCGTATCTAGCATTGGAATATTTGGAGTTACGCCCTTCGGAAGGAGCCTGCGACCGCCTACTTGGACAAAAGCTCGCAGCCATGCATAAAACTACCCAAGCATATTTCGGTTGGCATCGTGACAACACTATAGGGCCCACCCGGCAACCCAATACCCGACTCTCGGATTGGATCGAATTCTTCGCCCGGCATCGCTTAGGATTCCAATTAAAGCTGGCTGAAACCCACGGGTTTGGTGGAAAGCTGCAACGGGAGGGAGAAAAACTAATGGTTTGTCTGCCGGTTTTTTTTGCCACTTATACCCCAAAACCATCATTATTACATGGAGATTTATGGGGGGGAAATTACGCAGCAGACAACACCGGGCAACCTGTAATTTTCGACCCGGCCTGCTATTATGGCGACCGCGAGGCAGATATAGCCATGACTGAGCTTTTTGGCGGGTTCGGCAGAGATTTTATGCTAGCCTATAGTAATGCCTATCCACTGGATGAGGGATACCAAACCCGCAAAACGCTTTATAACCTATATCACATCATCAATCATCTTAATCTTTTTGGCGGCGGTTATCTCGTCCAAGCCGAAAATTTGATATCCCGGCTTCTGGCCGAAATAACTTGAAAGCGATGCTCCCTCCATGCCACAAAATGATTTATTACCCGCTATTTTAGAGGCTTTCGCGCTTCCGCCGGGGCCGTCGATTGCCCTGCTAATTTTTGCCTTGCTTTCGCATCGTCCGGGTTCACGCAGGCTTTTCCTGATTCTGGGTTTGGTCAGCTTATATCTGTGCAGCATTCCCGTCACTTCCAATTGGCTGATGGGCCGTCTGGAGGTTTTCCCTCCCGTTTCACTGGAAAAGATTGCCGCCGAAGCTATCGTGGTACTGGGTTCTGACCGTCATCGTGAGGCTAAAGAATACGGCGGCGACACAATGAATGGTTCGGGCTTGGAAAGGCTGCGCTATGCGGCTAGGTTGGGCAAAACGACTGGCTTGCCAATTTTGACCAGTGGCGGGTTAGCCCGTCAAGATGACGAAACGCCTGAAGCTGAATTGATGGGCACGGCACTGAAAGAATTCGGCTTGGAGGCGCGATGGCTGGAAGGCAACAGTCGAAACACCTACGAAAACGCCATGAATTCGAGCCGGATATTAAAGGGGATGGGGATTGGCGAAATTGTGCTGGTTACCCATGGCTTTCACATGCAACGGGCGGTGGAGGCATTCGAGAAAGCAGGAATGCGGGTCATTCCAGCACCGACTGGAATGACGGAGCCACTACCAAAATCCATCAGCCGACGCTTTTTGCCCAGCGCCGCCGCGTTGCAAACGACCTGCTTGGCTTGGCATGAATTGCTGGGTAGATTGTGGTATCGCTATCGGTATTATTAAGCAGTGGCTAGTGGGCAGTTTGCAAACTCCGTCATAGGGGTCGGAAACATAAGGGAGGCAGACACACCCAACCTTGCCCAGCAAAGACCGGTTGCGGTAATTTTATCCATGTAAAACAAAACGAGCAGTGACATGTTAAGTGCATCCCTACGCCGTTATGGCGGTTCGTTGATCATTACCATTCCCCAGTTTTATATCGAGCAAAACCACCTTGAAGCCGGTGCAAGCCTTGCCATGGAAATCGCGGGTTCAGAGCTAAGGCTTAGACCCGCCCACCCTCGCCGCAGCCTCGCGGAATTATTGGAGGCCACGCCGGCCGGCTTGCACCGGGTGGATGGCTGGGATGAAATGCCGGCGGTGGGCGACGAACAATGATACCTGAGCGGGGAGACATTCTCCACCTCCAGTTCGACCCGTCGAGCGGACGGGAAATGAAGGGGAACCACTTTTGCCTAATCGTATCACCTAGGGCATTCAATCAGCGTTTCAAGCTGGCTATGGTCTGCCCGATTTCCGGCGGCGTTGCCGCCGTCGCCAGGGACACGGGTTTCCTCGTCCCACTTTTGGGCGCTGGCTTGAAAACCGATGGATGCGTTCATGCCCACCAGATCAAATCGCTTGATTGGGCGGTACGCAATGCAAGCCTCGTCGAACGCACACCGCCGCACATTGTGAGCCAAGTACTTGAATGCCTATTGTCTGTCTTTGAAGAGTATTGACAAAAGACGAAAGTTTATTAGACAAAATAGGAAACCCATAAAATCAACAGTTTGCGCGTCTAAATATTTTGTTTAAGAACGATGGCCCCTTGCCAGCCGAATACCGCCCTGTGCCTCATGCTAATGTTGGCGACAACCTCGCTTATGGTAATTTCGCCATAGGCGGCGCGTTCGAGGTCGGTCACAACGTCAAGGGATGGCGTTAGCCCTTCAAGCCTCTGTTGGGCAACGGCGTTCTTAACATCAAAAAGGTTTTGTTTGATTTCCTCGTCGTTTGTCATGGGTTCACTCTCGGTTGGTGATTGCCACTGGCGGCGGTGCATGGTTCAATGGTGAGGCAGGGAAAAACGGCAGTCAATCTTTTTGTATGGTTTTCAGGGGGTAAGATGTCCCGCAAAGCCAGTAAAATCGAAGGGTGGTCTTTCACAAACTAGACAAAATGTCTCAAACTGTCCAATCCTTCCAAGTCGCCGTTTCACGCCCACGGCCTTTGTGTGAAAATTCAGTGCGGCACTTCCACACCATTTTCGGTCACGCCAACCTAAAACAAGGAAATAATTCATGAAATACGTTATCGCAACATCTCTGTTAATTGCTCTATTGGTAACAACTCTCGGTTATGCAGCGGAAAAAGCCAGCGAACAACGATTAGATGAAATAGCACAGCGTGGCTCTCATGTGATGCCTTTTAATTTAGAACAAACCACACATGTTTTTTCAAAAACAGCGACAGGAGGAGTGCAACAGGTCATTGTCAAAAATCCAGCCAACGTCGAGCAAATTAAACTAATACGCGAACATTTAACAAAGATCTCCATTGAATTTCAGCACGGTGATTTTTCAAATCCAGCGAAAATCCATGGTGACACCATGCCCGGTTTAGACGAATTGCGTAAGGCAAAGCCAAATCAAATTACTATTTTATATAAAGAATTACCTAACGGAGCAGAAATTAGTTATTCAACTGAAGTACCAGTCCTTATAAATGCTATTCATAAATGGTTTGACGCTCAGTTAAGCGATCATGCTCGTCATGCCGTTCCAGCCCGTAGGGCGCAATAGCGAAGCATATTGCGCCGCATGATTAAACTTTGCATTCGGCGCAATACGCGGGGTTCCGCTATTGCGCCCTTACGGCCCTAGCCCATCCTACACCATACTTAGTTCGGCGGCACCATCGGTTTAAGCTCCTTGACATCCGCCGCGTAAGCCTTTAGCTCTTGTGGCGACATGCCGACTAGCCCTTTGGCTAGCAGGTATCCATTTGGCCCCGAAGCTTTCTCGCTGATGTATTCAGAGAGGAAGTTTCTAAAACCGGGCAATCTGTCTACATGCGCTTTTTTCACATAAAAAAACAAGGGGCGGGCAATCGCATAATTCTGCGTGGCAATGGTTTCATAGCTTGGTGCCACCCCTTCTAGTTTTGCCGCCTTTAAATGGGAGGCGTTTTCTTTCAGTCGGTTAAAATTGATAATGCCAACGGAATCCAAGTTGTCGTCCAGCCGGGACGGTATCAACTCACCAGATTCCTGGGTATAGGCCCCGTCCTCACGGAAATTATGGCAATTTCTATAGTATTCCTTCTCATTACTGGTTCTCATTGCACGTAGCCAAGGGAAGCTGTTGCAACCCGATTCCAGCACGGCCTCGGAAAAAACTTCGCTGCTCCCTGAATTGGACGGAGGGCCATACACGTCGATTTTCACGTCTGGCAAGCTAGGGTTGACCTGTTTCCAAGTTTTGTAGGGGTTGGGAATCAGCTTGTCGCAGGATTCTTTGCAGACGGTATCCGGCACCAATTTGGCCAAGGCTAGGTAAATATCCTTCCTAGTCAGTTCCATCGGTTTGGCCTTTTTGTTACTAGCGATCACGAGGCCGTCATAACCGATTTTAACTTCGACTATGTCGCCTACCCCATTCTTCTGGCAAGTCGTGAATTCCGATTTCTTGATCGGCCGGGAGGCATCTATGATGTCCGGGTAATCCATGCCCGTTCCTTCACAAAACATAGTAAAACCACCACTGGTACCATTGGACTCAAGCAAAGGGCGTTTAAACTTGGCGCTTTTTGCGATTCGACTGGCCACTTCTTCCGTGAAAGGTGCTATGGTGGTTGATCCAACAATGTACAAGTAATTTCTCGGTCCATCGGCAAGTGCAGCGTTGGCAATTAATAGGGTGGACAGCATGGTCGCGGCCGCGCCGGGCAAATTTCTTTTGTTCATCAATTTTTCCTCATATAACGACAAACCCGCTACTAGAGCGGGTTTGCGTTTACTAATGCTTAACCGGCGGATTCATCCGCCAAAGATTGGAGGGTTATTCGCCAACCCAAACCAACTCGACGCGGCGGTTCTTTTCCCGGCCCGCTTCAGTTGCATTGTCAGCAATCGGATAATCCACGCCAAAACCTTTGGCGACCAGTTTGTTGGCAACGCCCTTGGCTTTCAGGTAATTAGCAACAGACTGCGAACGGCGCTCGGACAGACGCTGGTTGTGTTCGCGGCCACCTTCGCTGCTGGCATGGCCTCTGACTTCGATGGTTTTCTTCAACGGATAGACGCTCAGGTCGCCGGCCACTTTGTTCAGAATGGACCTAGCGTTTTCAGTCAACTCGTCAGAGTCAAACTTGAAATTGACGCCTTTCAACTCGATGCGGATTGGGCAACCATATTCATCAACCTTGGTTCCCTTGGCAGTGCCTGGGCATTTGTCGTCGCAATCGTTGACACCGTCATGGTCGCTGTCGCGTGTGGAGCAATCGGCAACTACCGGGGCTACAACTGGCGCGATTCTCTGTGGCTTGTCACCGAACGGAACGACGAAACCCACATTGACTAGCAAGTCGTTGAACACGTCGGGTCTTCTATTGTTATAGAAACCATTTCCATTAAATACGTTGCCATAAAAATGGTCG
>Ga0208496_1000125_pt1 | contig 25385 bp, 28 predicted proteins | sample CryBogmetaGMA2M_FD_184552 | JGI IMG/M metagenome (GOLD analysis project Ga0208496, IMG submission 184552) | Freshwater microbial communities from Crystal Bog, Wisconsin, USA - MA2M (SPAdes) | ecosystem: Environmental > Aquatic > Freshwater > Lake | place: Crystal Bog, Wisconsin, USA | collected... | reverse complement strand
CAGATGATCTGTAGGGCGGATACAGGGATGTGATCCGCCGAATGCTGGCGACTGACCCAAACATTCGGCGGAACCCGTCCATGGTTCCGCCCTTGCGGCGCTAGCCAACCCGTAGTTTCCCGTCCGTGGATTCTAGGGCATCTGTTGTGTCCCACAGCTTGCCATCCTTGGACGCTGGATTTCGGCATCCATGGCGAAAAGACGGACCCCCAACACTTGTGTATAACGACGAGAGGTCCGGCTTGGGAACCTTTTCTTGCAAGCTCCTGCTTGGCCATTCTTCGGGTAGCTGGACCTTCCAAAAACCCCATTCCTAAGTAGGAGCTTCACTGCCATTAAGTTAAGCCCCGTAGGAGTGGGCCTTTAGGCCGCGATGGGTGTCTAATCGCGGGCTAAAGTCCGTTCCCACATCATGATGAGCCGCTAACTCAATGGTAGTGAAGCAGGAGCTTGGGAACGAGCAAACAGACGCATCCTTCGCGTCCTTACGTTTCGTCGCCACGAACATCCGCAGTGGGCCGTCTCGTGACTCCCGAGTCGAGAGCTTTCAGGGCGATGTTCTGAACCGACAAGCCTGCCTCGTCGGCTTTGCGTGAAAGCTGGCGGATGAGTTCTTCTTGGTTTTGTATTTTGGCTTCAAGCGATGCAATCATTTGATCTTTGAGCTTGTAAGACCCCTCGGAATCCTTGGCAAGTATTTGCTTTTCAAATTGATATTCGGTTTTAAGCTTCGCGGCAATCCTAGCTTCCGCTTCTTTGGCCGCTTTTTCCAATTCGACGGGAAAAGCCTCCGCGCGGCTGCGCAAGTTGGCTAACTCCTGCTCGCGCACCGCCAAGGCACCTTCCCTTTCCGACCAGGATTTTTCCAGGCTAGTTCGTTTCTCCTCCAATGCCTTTTCCTGGGTGTTTTTGCGGCTGGCGTAATCGTCTTCGTCTTTCTTGCGCGTCAATTTTATGCCGTAGGCATATTCTTCTTCCTCCCGTGCGCGTTCTTTCTTGGCCTGATCATCCCGCTCCTTGCGGGTGCGCTCGAATTCTTCCTGCTCCTTTTTCCATTGCTGCCTTTTTTGCGTCATCTCTATTTCGAAGGCGGCGGCTTTTGTTTCGACATCCGCCTCGAATTCACGCTTCTTGACTTTCTGCGCCTCGATGAGTGCTGACAGGCTATTGGCTTCCGCCTGAATCTGGTGGATTTCTTCAAGATTCTTGTTTTCGATTTCAAATGCCTGCCGCATCACTCCCAAACGCCTAGCCTCGGCCAACAATTGGCTTTCCAATTCATCCAGGGACTTGCCAATGGCAAGTTTCAATTCGGCTAGGCTTTTGACGATGCCTTCCATCGTGTTGCCATGCGCTTCGGCGACGATTTCCCTTTTCTCCACTCGCGTTTTCTCCTCTCGACGGCTGGCCTGTTTCTGTTCCTCCATCTTTTTCAAGACGGCATGGTAAGCATCGAGAATTTCATTTTTGGTGCTTTTGGGTGTAATTTCCGGTTCCATAGGGTGTGTGTTCGACTAATTGTGTGAGGTGGGTTTCTATTTCTAGTAAGCGTGAAGTTTAGCATTAAAAGCCGGACCCGAATCGGGTTTCGCAGACATTCAGGTCACCGACGGCGAGTCTGTCTGTGGCATTGGCAAACACGTATAGTCTTTCGGCCCACAAGGGCGCAATAGGCCCTTAGTGCGCCCTTGAGCTAAAGCCGGCGGGATATTTCATCCCGTCCGAAACGTTTTGTGCCATGCCGGATGCCGTGGCCTTGCACAAAACGTTAGCGACGGGGTTGCAAACCCCGTCGCGCTTCGGTACCTTCGCCCTGTCAAAGAGAAAAAGCCTCAATGCCCCCAAACCTCATCCAAGCTGTTGGCATCTAGGACGCGCTCGCCCCAAACCAGCAGTGTTTCGGCATCGGCGGCAGCGATGCGCTGCCGGGCAGATTCAGGCAGAGGGTGGAATTTACGATCCAATAGGCGCAATAACATGACAGCTTCGCCTTCTACGCGGCCTTCTATACGCCCTTCTACCCGACCCTCCAATCGGCCTTCTCCGAACACATCTTGATAAAACCGGGTTGTCTTCAAATCAACATCATTTAAGCCAAACATCTTTTGAATCTCCTCGCGGGTGAATGTGGGTAGTTTATAGACCAACACGGTCTCTAGCAATTCCAGCCAGTCGATACCGTCGGCAGTGCAGCTTTTCCAATGGGCTTGGACTTTCTGCACAATCTGGGTTATTTTTGCCGTATCGGTGACAATCAGAGCAATCAGCCAAAGCTTGGGGTTGGGGCTGTCCAGCAGACGCAACTGGTCTAAGTAAACCCGGTGCAAGTTGGGCAAGCCAATAAAAGGGCTAGTCGCTGGGGATAGCCTTTCTACTGTCTGGCTAGGGTAGATAACCACGGCTCGCCAAGGATGCATGCTTGGATATTGACCCAGGTGCAGCAGGATTTCACTGAAAAAGCGAGGGTAAAAATCTTCGTCGGGTTGGAACTGCACTTCAACATAGCCCCTAGGCGCATCGGGCCTGTCGGTGGGCGGTTCGGCAATGCCATCCAATCGGAACGATGTCTGTTTAACTTCCTGCGAGATGAAACCATAACGCGCTGGCTCAGGCACGGCCAGCCCCGCCAATTCAAAAGCCAAGGTCGGTTCGGCTTGTAGCAGGCGGTAAAAAAGGCTGTCGGTTTTCATTCGTACTTTCAATCATTTTTTATTGGTACGTTCAGCGTAACCTACTTGGCATGACTGAAGAACTAAAAAAAAACGGGATGCATAGGCATCCCGTTTATTTTTTAACAGCTTTCAAAACCAACGGAAACTAACCGCCAAAATCATCCAGCATGATGTTTTCACGTTCGACACCCAAATCGGTCAGCATCTTGATGACGGCTGAGTTCATCATCGGGGGACCGCAGAGATAATACTCGCAGTCTTCCGGTGCCGGGTGGTTCTTAAGATAGTTTTCATACAACACATTGTGAATGAAGCCCACATGGCCGGTCCAATTGTCTTCAGCCTTAGGCTCGGACAAGCCGATGTGCCAAGTGAAATTTTGGTTTTCCGCCTGCAACATGTCGAAATCTTCGACATAGAACATTTCCCGCAAGGACCGTGCGCCATACCAGAAAGTCAGCTTGCGGTCGGTCTTGATCCGGCGTAGCTGGTCGAAAATATGCGAACGCATCGGGGCCATGCCCGCGCCACCGCCGACGAAGATCATTTCGTTGTTGGTTTCGCGTGCGAAGAACTCGCCGAAGGGGCCGGAAATCGTCACCTTGTCGCCCGGTTTCAGGTTGAAAATGTACGACGACATGATGCCAGGGGGTGCGTCGGCAATGCGCGGCGGGGGTGTCGCGATGCGCACATTGAGCATGATGATGTCATTTTCTTCCGGGTAATTCGCCATGGAGTAGGCACGAATAGCCGGTTCCTTGACTACGGACTCAATGGCCCAAAGATTGTACTTGTCCCACTCGTCACGGAAGCGCTCTTCAATGTCAAACTCGGAAAATTTCAGCGCATAGGCCGGACATTCGATTTGAATATAACCGCCAGCCCGGAAGTCGATGGCATCCCCCTTAGGCAGTTCCAGCACCAGTTCCTTAATGAACGTGGCAACATTATGGTTAGAACGCACCGTCGTTTGCCATTTCTTCACGCCAAACACTTCGTCATGGACATGAATCTTCATGTTCTGCTTGACGGTTACTTGGCATGCCAGACGGTCGCCTTGCGCCGCTTCGCGCTTGGTGATGTGGGAAAGCTCGGTCGGCAAAATATCGCCGCCGCCTTCCGACACTTGCACCCGGCATTGGGCGCAAGTACCGCCACCACCGCAAGCGGAGGAGACAAACAAGTTGTTGTCCGCCAACGCCGTCAGCAGTTTTGACCCGATAGGGACATGAATCTTCTTCTCGTGGTTGATTTCTATTTCAACATTGCCTTCGGCGACTAGCTTGGACTTTGCGCCCAATATCACGAACACCAGGGCGATCACGATAACGGTAAAAAATGTGACTCCCAGAATAATTTCCAACATTTTGATTTATCCTTAGAGCTGTATACCGGAGAAGGACATGAAACCTAAAGCCATCAGTCCGGCGGTAATAAAAGTGATGCCCAAGCCGCGAAGACCCGCTGGCACGTCGCTATATTTCAGTTTTTCGCGGACACCAGCCATTGCGGTAATCGCCAAAGCCCAGCCAAAACCTGAGGAAACGCCATATACGACACTTTCGGAGAAATTGTAATCACGTTCGATCATGAACAATGAACCCGCCAAAATGGCACAGTTCACGGTGATCAAGGGCAGGAAAATACCCAACGCGTTATACAACGCAGGGAAGAACCGATCCAAGGTCATTTCCAAAATTTGCACCAAGGCCGCGATGACACCGATGCAACTCATCAAGGCCAAGAAGCTCAAGTCGGTGTCGCCCAAGCCGGCCCATGACAATGCGCCCTCTTTCAGCAGTTTGCTGTAGATCAGGTTGTTGGCCGGTACGGTCAGGGTCTGCACGATCATCACAGCAATCCCTAAACCGACTGCCGTGGAGATTTTTTTGGAAACGGCGATGAAGGTACACATCCCCAGGAAAAACGACAACGCCAAGTTCTCAATGAAGATCGACTTGACGGCAAGACTAATTAAACCTTCCATCAGTGTGCCTCCCCGTGTGCAGCGTGGCTAATGACGAAATCGGGTTTTTCGACTTGCACCGTCTTCCAAGAGCGCACCGCCCAAATCAACAGGCCAATCAGGAAGAACGCGCTAGGTGGAAGCAGCAACAAACCATTCGGCGTATACCAACCGCCGTCTTTGACCAATGGCAAAACTTCGATACCTAATAATTTCCCTGAGCCGAACAGTTCGCGAATAATTGACAGCGTTATCAACACCGCACTATAACCCAAACCATTGCCAATACCATCCCAGAAGCTTTCCAGCGGTGGATTCTTCATCGCATAGGCTTCGGCCCGACCCATCACGATGCAGTTGGTGATGATGAGCCCGACAAACACCGACAATTTCTTGCTGATGTCATAAGCGAAGGCTTTAAGGACTTGATCGACCACGATGACCAGCGAGGCGATAATCACCATTTGCGCGATGATGCGGATGCTGCTCGGCACATGGTTACGGATGAATGCAATCCCGGCACTGGAGAAAGCTGTCACCAAGGTCAGGGCCAAACTCATGATTAGGGAAGTTGACATTTGTGAAGTCACCGCCAATGCCGAGCATATGCCCAGCACCTGCAAGGTGATCGGGTTATTGTCGACCAACGGGTCGAGCAGTACTTTTTTGGTTTCTGCTTGCATCGTCTTAACCTCTTTGTGCTCTGAATTTCGCCAAATAGGGTGCGAAGCCTTCGCTGCCCAACCAGTAACGTATCAAGTTATTCACGCCATTACTGGTCAAGGTCGCACCTGCTAGGCCGTCAACCTGATGCTGCGCACCGGGTTTGGACGGATCGACCGAGCCTTTCACCAAGCTCAACACCGGTTCACCCACTTCACTATGGTGCTTCTTCATAAAGTCCATCCCTTGTTCCGAAGCTTCCTTATAGACCTTCTTTCCCTTCCATAATGCCTTCCATTTCGGATTGACCACCTCGCCACCCAAACCGGGGGTTTCGGCCTGGTCAAACAGGTTCAGACCAATTACCGTCTGGCCATCATTTTCCAGGGCCATATAACCATGCATGGTTGACCATAACCCATAACCGCTGACCGGAATGATCACTGCTTTGACTTTGCCGTCTTCCTTCACCAAATAAACCTTGGCGTACTTGGATCTGCGCCCGATTTTGGCAATGTCTTTCGCGGTAGGAATCTCCAAGCCTAGGGCAGGATCCTTTGATGCCTTGCGCTGGTCAAAGGCTTCGGGGGGTATGGAAGTGACATAATCGCCACTTTCCAAATCGACGATCTTTGGTTCAAACTTCTTGAATGCCTCTTCGACATTGGTTTTCTCTTCCAACATGCCAGCCACTTCAAGGATGTTGGTTTTTTCATCGGCGGCTTTGTTGCTGACCTGCAAAGGTTTCAACACCACGGCGGAACCGGAAACGAGCACGGCACCGACTAGGCACAGGGCTAAAGCCACCACCACAGTCTTTTCAAAACTATCGTTGGTCAACGATAGAATATGCTGGGCGTAAACTTTCCCCTTCTCCACCAGTCCGGCGAATTTGTCGGACAACGCTTGTCCAGTCTGATTGGTATTAGGCATTTCGTTTCACCCTTCTCTTAATGTTCGCCGAGACGACAACGTAATCGATCAAAGGCGCGAAGATGTTGGAGAATAGAATCGCCAACATGATCCCTTCGGGGAATGCCGGGTTGACCACACGGATCAGCACCGTCATCAAACCGATCAGAAAACCAAACGCCCAGCGTCCCGCCTGCGTTTGAGCAGCACTGACCGGATCGGTCGCCATATAGGTCATGCCAAAGGCGAAGCCCCCCAATGTCAAATGCCAGTACCATGGCATGGCGAACATCGGGTTAGTGGAACTGCCAATCAAATTGAACAGGGTGGAGGTTGCCACCATTCCCAAAAACACACCGGCGATGATGCGCCAGGAGGCAATGCGAGTATAGATGAGGAAGGCAGCACCTAGCATGCAAGCGAGCACTGAGGTTTCACCCATCGAACCTTGTTCAATGCCAAAGAACGTACCCATCCAAGAAATCCCTGCCCCTTTGATGGCATCCACACCACCGAGTGCAGCCAATCCCAGAGAAGTCGCGCCACTAAAACCATCCACGGCAGTCCACACCGAGTCTCCCGACATGGCAGCCGGGTAGGCGAAGTAAAGGAAGGCACGACCCGTCAAAGCCGGGTTCATGAAATTCTTGCCTGTCCCGCCAAACACTTCCTTGCCGATGACTACGCCAAATGATATTCCCAGTGCCACTTGCCAAAGCGGGATGTTCGGCGGCAAGGTCAATGCAAAAAGGATGGACGAAACGAAAAAACCTTCGTTGACATCATGCTTGCGCACGGTAGCAAACAAAACCTCCCAAAAACCGCCCGCTGCCAGCGTCACGATGTAAACCGGGAAGAAAAACAAAGCACCATGGACAAAATCGGAGATAGGATTGTTCGGGTTGTAACCGAAAATACCCGATATGGCACCGCGCCAACCCGGAGCTTCAGTCAAACCCAGTGCCTGCATGGCATGGTTGGCTTGATAACCCGTATTGAACAAGGCCATCAACATACAAGGCAATGCGGCAATCCAAACATAGGTCATAACCCGTTTGAGGTCTACCGCGTCACGCACATGGGTGTTGCCGACGGTGACATCTGCCGGTGAAAAAAGGAATGTATCCACCATTTCATATACGGGATACAGCACTTCATAACGCCCACCCTTGTGGAAGTATGGGTGTAACTTGTCTAAGAATTTTCTGGTACTAGACATTAGCCTTCCTTCTCGATTTGAGTGAGATTCTGCCTGAGGGCAATACCGAAGTCATGCTTGCCCGGATCGACAAAGCTGCAAAGCGCCAAGTCTTCCTCATCCAACTCAAGGGCACCGAGCAATTGAGCTTGGTCGGTATCCCCGATCACTAGAGACTTAAGCAGTTGGGTCGGCAATATATCGAGCGGCATCACCTCTTCATAAACACCCACCGGCACAATGGCGCGGGGGCTGCCGAATTTGCTGGTGTGCAACGGGAATTTGCGGCCCCTTTCTTTGGGCAAACTCGACAGCAAGACATTAAGGAAAGAATACTTTTCCTTGCTAGGCACAATCCACCCAAAGAACTCCCTGTGCCGGCCTTCCTCCAACACGGATACTTGGTTGTGATAGAAACCCAGATAAGCCGCCCAAGCTTCCGCCTTGCGTCCATTCAGTACAGAACCGGAAATCACCCGCGCTTCTTTGCTTGCATCAATTTGGCCGTCCACCAAATCGCAAAGATTAGCCCCGACACGGGACCGCACCAGGCGCGGCTTGTTGACCAGCGGTCCGGCCAAAGAAACTACTCTCGAAACATCTAACTGCCCTGTGGTGAACAGATTGCCGATGGCTATCACCGATTGGTAATCCAAATGCCACACCGTTTTGGACGAACCAACCGGGTCGAGGAAATGGATATGGGTTCCCACCAAGCCCGCTGGGTGAGGTCCGTCAAACTCGGCGACTTCAACCTTGGCAACCTTAGTTGAAGTAGCACTCGACGGTGACTTGCTAAGATAAACCTTACCTTCAACTAGCTTGGAGAGGACGGCTAAGCCGTTCTGGAAATCTTCCGTGCGCTCTTTTATGACGACATCAGGGTTGGCAGCCAACGGATTGGTGTCGATAGCAGTCACAAAAATTGACCGTGGCGTAGTTTCAGGGTTTGGAACCTTGCTGTAAGGCCGGGTGCGTAATGCAGTCCAAAGCCCCGAAGCCAATAGATTCTCTTTGACCTGCTCGACGGTCAGACTAGCCAACTCGGACTCGGCGTAGGATTTGAAACTGACTTGCTCGTTCCCATCCAATTCAATGACAACGGATTGAAAAACCCGCTTCGCACCGCGGTTGATTTCCTTGACCACGCCGGCACCTGGCGAGGTAAACACTACGCTAGGATGTTGCTTGTCGGTGAACAATACATCACCGAGCCTGACGCGGTCTCCTTCGGAAACTTGCATGGTTGGCTTTAGGCCAACATAATCGGAACCAATCAGGGCAACCGTCCTGGCAATGCCCCCGTCACTGTACACCACCTGCTCGGGTTCCCCGGTAATAGGGACATCCAAGCCTTTTTTCGTTTTAATTACCATAATCTAGCCTGTTGATCAGACAAATGAACGGCCAAGACCATCCCCCTGCATTTGGCAGTACCGCGCCAAACACCGAAGCGAAGATGGGTGAAAAGTTGCTTGACTCAAAAGCCACAAACTTAGGGGTGGAATCCAACACCTGTGCCGACTCCCATTCCCAACTCTTGCAAGCCGCAGAAATCAATGAAAAACGGTTATACTATTAGACCATAAAAGCCTGGAAGCGACAACGCAGACTGCCTGCAATCAACTGCTTTGGGCATGGCTAATCTGGTTAATGGACCATTTATATACAACGACATGACTAATAACGATAGCTCAGTTATTCCGTGGACACTCTTTTCGACGGGCTTGATTCCGACCTCCGCCTAGCCTTGGCCTCGCAGTTGCGGGACTTGTGGACACACACCAGCACCGCGCTGGAAGGGAACACGCTGACACTCGGGGAAACTGCGTTCGTACTGCGCGAAGGCTTGACTGTATCAGGCAAGCCACTAAAGGACCACAACGAAGTCATGGGGCATGCCAAGGCCATTGGCTTGCTGTACAAGCTATTGGATTCCCGCAAGACAGTCAACGAGGCTGATTTGTTTAACCTGCACCGCGCAGTCCAAACCAACATAACAATCGACATTTATTCGCCTGTGGGTGCGTGGAAGCGGGAACCCAATGGAACCCATGCCACCGTGGACGGCAGGCAGGTTTTCATTGAGTTCGCGCCACCCGCTGACGTACCGCCACTGATGGCAGCTTGGCTGGCCCTGCTCAACGGCTACCTAGTGCAGGCATTGAATGAAGAGGAAGCCCTTTCGGCCTATGCCGTTTTGCACTTGGCATTTGTCCGCATCCATCCGTTTTTCGATGGTAACGGCCGCATGGCCCGATTACTGGCGAATTTACCAGTCCTGAATGCTGGGCTTCCGCCCATACTGATTGACCGGACCCGCCGCCAAGACTACCTAAGCTGCCTTGCCAGCTATGATTTGCAAGCTGGAACGCAACGGGCCGGCCAGCAGTTACCGGTCACTGACACCAAACTAGAGCAATTCCTTGAATTTTGCCGGGAATGCTGGCAACCGTCAAAGGATTTGGTTGCTGAAATGCGTAGGGTGCAGGCGGTGAGAATAGTCGGTAGGCCGGAATAACTCCACCCCAGAGGGCGTTTCCGACAAAGTAAGCACACTGTCCAGGACGATGCTCTTGAGAAAGAGCAGAACCATAATAATAATCCTGCCACGCTTCTTTTCAGACTGCCGGATGGGCCTTGACCCATTCTTTAGACCTTCTTTTGCCTTTCTCCCAATACGGCATGTCATTATAGTGGGTAAAGATTTTTTGTCTCACGCAACGATGCAACGTAAAAGCGCAGGCGAAGGGTATTATGGCAATGGGCAGATTGACGAGCGCGATGGGGATTACAAATCCCGGCCTGCACCACATCCGACTCCATCCGGGCTACGGCGGCACTATGGTAAAATAACTGATCATGATTTAGGGTTGAAACAAGCATAAGGTATGAGCGACATATTCATGTGCTATTCAAGGACCGACAGCGCAATAGCCAGACAACTCAGGGATAAGTTGGAGGCGGAAGGTTGGACCGTCTATTTGGATGTGCAAACCCAAGTCGGGCGACGTTGGGATCAAGAAATCGTGTATCAGCTTGCAGCCGCCAAATCTGTAGTGACGTTGTGGTCGGCCCAATCCAGAACAAGTGAATATGTATTGGAAGAAGCCGAGTGCGGCAAACGCAACAACAAGCTGTTCCCCGCCCTGATTGAACGGGTGGATTTCCATATGGCTTTAGCCGCATCCAAACGGCTGATATGGTTGGATGGAAAGGCGAGCCAGACCATCCCGGCTTGGCTCAATTATTGGCTGCACTGAGGGGCATTTAAGTGTAGGGCGGCAACCCTTTGCCGCCAACGGCGCGATTGATGAAAGTCGGCATGGGGATGCCAACCTACGGCCTGTTGAGTTAAGCCGTCATTCCGGCATGGATCGCCGGAATCCAGATTCCATGGACGGCTCGGACCCAGAACATCCCTGTAGCCTAGATTCCGGCGATCCCTGCCGGAATGACGATAAAAACGAAGCGGGCCGGGATTTGCAACGAAGCGGGCCGGGATTTGCAATCCCGGCCCGGACGTTTTGTGTTTCGGGCGGTTCATCGTACACACAAAATGTTGCGGATGGGATGGCATATCCCGTTCGACACAAGTACGGATAACATCCCTGCAAGGTATGTTATCCGTATGTTACAACTAGGCAACAGTCCATGTCGTTGATCTTTGTCATGCCTATTGTTATTATTCCCTAAGATTATAAGGGGGTGACGAATGGGCGGGATTGGCCTGTTTAATGTGGTCAAAAAAGTGCTCCAGTTGCAAATGCTAACGATGCTTATTGTTTTCGTATTGGCATGGACGTTTACCGGAAAGCAACAAGCCATGTCCGCATTGTTTGGCGGCTTGATTGGGCTCCTGCCGAATATTGTCTTTGCCTTTCTGTTTGGGCGCAAAGACCCCGGCAAAACGGCAAATCAAGTGGTCAGGGCTTTTTATTTCGGCGAGACATTAAAATTAGCATTAACCGCACTCCTTTTCATCATCGTATTCCAACTGCCAGGCATATCGGCTTTGCCCTTGTTCATTGCCTTCGCGGCGGTGATGGCGGTGTTTTGGTTTTCACTACTATTAAGCAACTATCAGAAATAGTGAGATAAAATGGCAAGCGCAGAACATGAGACGGGCGGTGCAACCGGATATATCGTCCACCATTTGACCGACCTGAAGATTGGCGAGGGTTTCTGGACATTCAATCTTGACACCTTGTTTTTTGCGGGACTGCTTGGCTTCATTTTTGTATTAGTTTTTAAAAAGGCAGCAGAGTCTGCAACCAGCGGCGTACCCGGCCAATTACAGAACTTTGTCGAAATGATCGTCGAATTCGTTGACACCCAAGTGAAGGATAGTTTCCACGGACGTAGTGCGCTAATTGCGCCTCTGGCGTTGACGATTTTCTGCTGGGTGTTCCTGATGAATGCCATGGACTTATTGCCTGTCGATTTGCTGCCTGGAATCGCCTCGTTGTTTGGCATCAAATATCTGCGCGTGGTGCCCAGCACGGACCTCAATGAAACTTTTGCCATGTCGATTTCGGTGTTTGGCCTGATCATCTTTTATAGCATCAAGGTTAAGGGTCCCATCGGTTTCGCCAAAGAAATGCTGCTGACACCCTTTGGTCCGTGGATGATTCCTTTCAACTTGCTGTTAAAGCTAGTCGAGGAGTTAGCCAAGCCGATTTCACTCGGTTTACGTCTTTTCGGCAACATGTACGCGGGCGAGTTAATCTTTATCCTAATCGCCTTGCTGCCGTGGTGGGTACAGCCCGCGTTGAGTTTCCCTTGGGCCGTATTCCACATACTCATCATCACCTTGCAAGCTTTTATCTTCATGGTGTTGACCGTCGTCTATCTGAGCTTGGCTCACGAAGACCATTAGTAATCTATTTTTTTTAACTCAATCGGTAAATTTTTGGAGGAAAAATGGAAATCGCAACAATACAAGGCATGACCGCAATTGCTGTTGGCATCATTCTAGGTTTGGGTGCGCTTGGAACCGCCATCGGTTTCGGCCTACTCGGTGGAAAATTCTTGGAAGGCGCCGCCCGTCAGCCAGAATTAGTTCCCATGTTGCAGGTTAAAATGTTCATCGTTGCCGGTCTGTTGGACGCAGTAACCATGATCGGCGTGGGTCTTGCGTTGTTCTTCACTTTTGCAAACCCGTTCCTGCCTAAGTAATTCGGAGTAGACGATTAACCCTTTTCGTCTCTGTAGTATAAAGCTATGAGGAAAGCGCTGTGAGTATTACCGCCACTCTATTCGGGCAGATGATAACCTTCGGGCTTCTGGTGTGGTTCACCATGAATTTCGTTTGGCCGCCTTTGATGCAAGCCCTCGAAGAGCGCAAGAAGAAGATCGCCGATGGCCTTGCGGCGGGTGAAAAAGGCAAGCATGAATTGGAGCTTGCTGACAAGAAGGCCAAGTCAGTCTTGAAAGAAGCCAAAGACCAAGCCGCCGACATCGTCAATCTGGCCCAGAAACGCGCCATTGATTTGGCTGATGAAAAAAGGGAAGCCGCAAAGCAGGAGGGCGAGCGCATCAAAGCAGCAGCCGAAGCCGATATTGAACGGGCAATCCAGCAAGCGAAGGAAGAATTGCGCAAGCAGGTGGCTGTTCTTGCGATTTCCGCAGCCGGACAAATTTTACGCAGGGAGGTCGATATCAACAAACACAAGGAAATAATTGACAGCCTTGGCAATCAACTAGGTCAAGTCTAATGAGTGAATTAGCGACTTTGGCTAGGCCATACGCAACAGCGGCTTTTAAAAGGGCTAAGGAAACGGGCACGACTTCGCAATGGTCGGAGTCACTGGCTTTTTTGGCTGCTGTCATGCAAAATCCACAAATTAACCGTGCCGCAGCGAATCCCACCGCCAATAAAGAACGTTTTATCCAGGCATTATTGGATTTGTGCCAAGGCAGGCTGGATGGTGAGGGTGAAAACCTCGTCCGTCTACTGGTTGCCAATCGGCGTTTGACACTGGTAAACCTCATCAGCGAACAATTTGAGCAGTTTCGTGCGGAAGATGAAGGCTATATTTTCGCGGATGTCTCTACAGCCTACCCTCTTGACGATGCGGAGCAAGACCAAATCACCACGGTGCTACAGAAAACGTTGGGAAAACAGCCGCGTTTAAACGTGCAAATCGACGAAACCTTGATTGGCGGCGTATTGATCAAAGCCGGGGATCGCGTGATTGACGCATCCGTCCGTGGACAAATCCAGCGCTTGGCCAAGCGACTCTACAACTAGAGCGAGAAAACGAATCATGCAATTAAACCCCTCTGAAATCAGCGACCTCATTAAAAGTAAAATCGAAAATTTCGACCTAGGCGTTGAGTCCCGCACCGAAGGTACCATCGTCAGCCTGTCCGACGGCATTGTCCGCGTCCATGGTTTGAGCGATGTAATGCAAGGCGAAATGTTGGAATTTCCCGGCAATACCTTTGGCTTGGCCCTTAACTTGGAAAGGGATTCGGTGGGTGCCGTTGTCCTTGGCTCCTACGACCATTTAGCCGAGGGCGACACCGTAAAATGCACAGGAAGAATTCTTGAAGTACCGGTAGGCGAGGAACTTCTGGGCCGAGTAGTGGATGCCTTGGGCAACCCAATTGATGGAAAAGGTGCCTTAAACAGCACAGCCACCTCGCCCATTGAAAAAATCGCGCCAGGTGTGATTGCGCGTCAGTCGGTCAGCCAGCCCCTGCAAACTGGTTTGAAGGCCATCGACTCAATGATTCCAATCGGTCGCGGCCAGCGTGAATTGATCATCGGGGATCGGCAGACTGGCAAAACTGCAATCGCCGTTGACACGATCATCAACCAGAAAGGCACTGGCGTAAAGTGCATTTATGTCGCCATCGGTCAGAAGCAATCCTCCATCGCCAATGTAGTCCGCAAACTGGAAGAACATGGTGCATTGGCACACACTATCATTGTCGTGGCATCCGCCTCTGAGTCCGCGGCACTACAATTCATCGCACCTTATAGTGGGTGTACCATTGGCGAATTTTTCCGTGACCGCGGAGAAGACGCACTGATCATTTATGACGACTTGACCAAGCAGGCTTGGGCCTACCGTCAGGTGTCGCTATTGCTGCGCCGTCCGCCGGGTCGGGAGGCCTATCCTGGTGACGTGTTCTACCTGCACTCCCGCTTGTTGGAGCGCGCTTCCCGCATCAACCCAGACGAAGTCGAAAGGCTCACAGGCGGTGCCGTGAAGGGTAGGACTGGCTCGCTAACTGCGTTGCCTATCATCGAGACTCAGGCCGGCGACGTATCGGCATTCGTACCGACTAACGTGATTTCCATCACAGACGGTCAGATATTCCTTGAAACCAGCCTGTTCAATTCTGGCATACGCCCAGCGGTGAACGCTGGTCTTTCGGTGTCTCGGGTAGGCGGAGCGGCACAAACCAAAATCATCAAAAAACTGGGCGGCGGCATCCGGCTGGACTTGGCGCAGTACCGCGAATTGGCGGCCTTTGCGCAATTTGCATCGGATTTGGACGAGGGAACCCGCAAGCAAATCGAGCGCGGACAACGGGTTACCGAACTGATGAAGCAAAACCAGTATTCGCCCTATAGCGTGGGACAAATGGCTATTTCCCTGTATGCTGCCAATGAAGGTTTGCTCGACGATATTGCAGTCAACAAAATTCGCGATTTTGAGGAAGCACTGCAAAGCTATGTCAAAACAGAAGAGGCGGAATTGCTGAAAACGATAAACGAAACCGGTGATTACAGCGACGAAATCAAGTCCGCCATCGACGCAGCAATCAAGAAATTTAAAGCATCTCACGCCTGGTAAAGGGTAACAACATGGCCGTAGGTAAAGAAATTCGAGTGAAGATTGCGAGTATCAAAAATACTCAGAAAATCACGCGAGCGATGGAAAAGGTGGCAACCAGCAAAATGCGCAAAACGCAGATGCGGATGCAAGCCACCCGCCCCTACTCCAAAAAAATCGCCCAAATCATCCGGCATCTCTCTCACGCCAAACCGGAGTACACCCACTCTTTCATGATGAATAGACCCGTAAAGCGGGTAGGTGTCATTATCCTGTCCACAGACCGTGGGCTTTGCGGCGGACTTAACTCCAACCTGTTTAGGCAGGCATTGCGCCAGTTTCTCAGTTGGGGGAAAGAAAACATTGAAGTGCAAGTCTCGGTTATAGGTCAAAAAGGCTGTTCGTTTTTTAACGGGGTTGGCGTGAAGATCGTTGCCCAAGCCACTAAACTGGGTAACACCCCACACCTTGAAGACATTATTGGTGTGATAAAAGTCATGTTGGACGATTATCGCGAGGGGAAAATTGACGAACTCTATGTAGCGTATAACGAGTTTGTCAATACCATGACACAAAGGCCAAAACTAGAGCAACTGCTTCCGATCAAATGCAATGAACTAGCACCCGAACTGGCGGGACACTGGGATTATCTCTACGAACCAGATGCCAAGGAAGTATTGGATGAGTTGTTAATTCGCTATGTCGAATCCTTGGTTTTTCAAGGTTTGGTCGAAAACAATGCGTGTGAAGAGGCAGCGCGCATGGTGGCCATGAAGAGTGCTTCTGACAATGCGGGCAAGCTCATCAATGAATTGCAGTTGATATACAACAAAGCCCGCCAAGCGGCCATTACCCAAGAAATATCCGAGATTGTCGGTGGCGCGGCTGCGGTCTAGCTATATTTGTAGGGTGGCCTTCTGGTCACTGGCGGCCTGAAGGCCGCCCTACAGTTTGATTAAATTTTAAGAGGACGAAACATGAGTTCGGGCAAAATCGTTCAAATCATCGGTGCCGTTGTCGACGTGGAATTTCCGCGCGAATCGTTGCCAAAAATTTACGAGGCGTTGAAAGTCGAAAGCGCCAACTTGGTTCTGGAAGTGCAGCAACAATTAGGAGATGGCGTAGTCAGAACCATCGCCATGGGGACAACGGATGGATTGCAGCGGGGTTTGCCTGTTGAAAACTCCGGTGCGGCAATCTCAGTTCCTGTGGGCAGGGAAACCTTAGGGCGCATCATGAACGTACTCGGCGAACCCATCGACGAAAAAGGACCAGTGGGTGAAAAGGAACGCTGGGCAATTCATCGCAAGGCTCCCACTTTCGAGGAACAGTCGGGGAGTAACGAGTTGCTGGAAACTGGCATTAAAGTCATCGACTTGGTTTGTCCTTTTGCGAAAGGCGGCAAGGTCGGCTTGTTCGGCGGTGCCGGTGTAGGCAAAACCGTCAATATGATGGAATTGATCAACAATATCGCCAAGGCACATAGTGGACTGTCCGTGTTCGCCGGCGTGGGAGAACGTACCCGCGAAGGCAATGACTTCTATCACGAGATGAAAGACTCCAACGTACTAGACAAAGTAGCCATGGTTTACGGACAGATGAACGAACCGCCAGGGAACCGGCTTCGAGTCGCCTTGACCGGATTGACTATTGCCGAATTCTTCCGTGAAGAAGGTCTTGATGTATTGTTATTCATCGACAACATCTACCGCTACACGCTGGCAGGAACCGAAGTGTCCGCGCTTCTTGGTCGTATGCCTTCTGCTGTTGGGTATCAGCCAAACTTAGCCGAAGAAATGGGCGTACTACAAGAACGCATCACCTCGACAAAAACCGGATCCATCACCTCGATCCAAGCTGTTTACGTTCCTGCGGACGACCTCACGGACCCGTCGCCTGCAACAACATTCGCACATTTGGATGCCACTGTGGTATTATCCCGCCAAATTGCAGAGTTGGGTATTTACCCGGCAGTCGATCCGCTGGACTCCACAAGTCGTCAATTGGATCCATTGGTAATTGGTGCCGAGCACTATGACATTACCCGCAAAGTTCAGGGAATATTACAACGTTATAAAGAATTACGCGATATTATCGCAATTTTGGGAATGGATGAGTTGTCCGAGGACGACAAACTGGTCGTCTCGCGCGCAAGAAAGGTTCAACGTTTCCTATCACAACCTTTCCATGTCGCGGAGGTATTTACCGGCTCGCCAGGCAAGTACGTTTCGCTAAAAGATACCATTTCAGGCTTCAAGGGCATCGTAGCGGGAGAATATGATGACATACCCGAGCAGGCTTTCTATATGGTAGGCACTATTGACGAAGTATTAGAAAAAGCCCAGCGTTTAGCCGCTTAATTCAACCTGTTCGTGTGGAGATACTTAGCTTATGGCCATGACAATCCATGTCGATATTGTCAGTTCGGAAGAAAAAATATTCTCTGGCCTGGCGGAACTGGTTGTTGCCCCAGCAACAGAAGGCGATGTGGGTATTGCAGCCCGACACGCTCCGTTGCTTACACGTCTTAAGGCCGGTGAAGTGAGGGTGATAATTGACGACAACCAAACCTTACCCTTTTTTATTTCAGGTGGAATTTTAGAAGTCCAACCGCATGTGGTCTCCGTGCTTGCCGACCGGGCAGTGAGGGCAAAGGACATTGACGAAGCCGCTGCCATCGAAGCTAGGCATCGAGCTGAAGAAACCCTGAATGACCGTTCTGGAAAGCTGGATTATGCCAAGGCACAATTGGAACTGATAGAAGCGGTTGCCCAGCTAAGGACATTGGATCGCTGGCGAAAAAGCCGCTGAGCAATTGTCAACACTTCGCAAACCCGGTAGTTTTCTTGAAAATAAACATCTTATTTTCAAAAATCTATCGGGTTTTTTCTGTTTTTGAAAAATTATTACCAGTAACGTGTGATATTGAAAACGCTATATGAAATTACAAACCATAATACTAGCTGCTGGTCAAGGCAAACGCATGCGTTCCTCTGTACCCAAAGTTCTTCACAAAATTGGCGGAAAAGCACTTTTAGCACATGTCCATGACCTAGCCATGCAATTGGATGATAACTCAGTCAATGTGATCTACGGTCATGGAGGAGACCAAGTCAGGACAACTTTGGGCGAACTTAAAACTGAGTGGACCGAACAGAAGGAACAACTTGGGACCGGGCATGCCGTTATGCAAGTCTCTAAATGGATCGACAATGCAAGCACTGTCTTGATTCTCTATGGCGATGTGCCGTTGTTGAAACTGGAAACTGTCACAAAACTGATTGAGTATGCTGACAAAGGTGGCATGGGGCTGCTGACAGTCTCCTTGGATGACCCAACGGGATATGGGCGCATCGAACGCAATGAAAACGGGGATGTCACCAGCATTGTTGAAGAAAAAGATGCCAACCTTCAACAGCGTGAAATTCGTGAAGTCAATACTGGCATTCTTGCAGTCAATGGCAATCGCTTATTAGGCTGGCTAAACCAACTGACCAATCAAAACGCCCAAGGGGAATATTACTTAACGGATATCATAGCCCTAGCCGTGGCTGACAGGGTCACTATCGAAACCACTCAGCCTACTGACCAAAACGAGGTACTAGGCATCAATAACCGACTGCAACTCGCGCAACTTGAGCGGGTCTATCAGATGCGCCAAGCACAAGCACTGATGGAGAGTGGCATAACTCTGCTGGACCCTTCCCGCTTTGATCTACGGGGTGAGATTGTGTCCCACGGACAAGATGTGGAAATAGATGTCAATGTATTGATCGAAGGTCAAGTCAAGTTAGGAGAAAGAGTAAAAATCGGCCCGAATGTAATAATAAAGGATAGTCATATCGGCGATGATGTGGAGATATTCGCCAACTCTGTGATTGATAAAGCCAATATTGGCGCAGGTAGCCATATAGGGCCTTTCGCCCGCATCCGCCCAGAAAGCACCCTTGGTGAAAATGTACATATTGGAAATTTCGTCGAAATCAAGAAGACCACGGTTGGAAATTCATCGAAAATCAATCACCTTAGCTATATCGGCGATTCCATTATCGGTTCTAATGTCAACGTAGGTGCCGGGACGATCACTTGTAACTACGATGGAGCCAACAAACACTTGACTATTATTGAAGACGGTGCATTCATCGGATCTGACACCCAATTAGTTGCTCCTGTTAAAATAGGAAGGAATGCGACCATCGGAGCAGGATCAACTATCACCAAAAACGCACCCGATGGTGAGTTGACCTTAAGCCGGTCCAAGCAAGAATCCATTCCGGGTTGGCAACGTCCCGTAAAGAAAGAGGTTTAAAGCTATGTGTGGAATTGTCGGGGCTGTAGCCCATCGCATGATTGTGCAGGTGTTGTTAGAAGGATTGCGTCGCCTTGAATATCGTGGCTACGATTCCTCCGGTATTGCGGTAATCAACGAAAATGACGAAATCAATCGCGCCAGAAGCATAGGCAAGATCAAAGAATTGGAAGTCCTTTTGGGTAAAGAGCCCGTAGATGGCAAGGTAGGCATTGCCCATACCCGCTGGGCAACCCATGGTGTGCCTGCGGAGCGCAACGCCCACCCCCATTTATCACGCGATTCTGTTGCAGTGGTGCATAACGGCATCATTGAAAATCACGAAGAATTACGCAAATCCCTACAAACCCAAGGATATGTGTTTACCTCAGAAACCGACACTGAGGTCATCGCCCATCAAATCCAGTATTTCATGGAACAAGGCGTGAGTATGCTGGAGGCATTACGTAAAACCACCCAATTATTGAAAGGTGCCTATGCAATCGGTGTCATTAGCGCACGTGAACCGCAAACTTTGGTTGCCGCCCGCGAGGGTAGCCCACTTGTTGTTGGGCTAGGAGACGGCGAAAATTTTATCGCCTCCGATATTTTTGCATTAGTGGACGAAACCAAACGCTTTATTTTTCTCGAAGATGGAGATATTGCCGCTCTTAACACGGAAGAAGTGGTCATTTATGACAAAAATGGGGTCCAGCGTTCAGACCGTGCCATCAACGAGACTAAATTGTCATCGAATGCGGTAGATCGTGGAACCTACCGTCATTTTATGCAGAAGGAAATTCACGAGCAGCCGGTAGCCGTGGAAAAATGCCTAGACGGTCGGATTCATTCCGGCAGATTATTGGAAACAGCCTTTGGACATGAAGCTGAGCAAGCTTTTTCCGAAATAAAAGCTGTACAAATCGTTGCTTGTGGCACCAGTTACCATGCTGGCATGGTGGCGCGTTATTGGATGGAGGACATAGCGGGGATTCCGTGCAATGTGGAGGTGGCTAGTGAATTCCGTTATAGGAAACATGTCGTCGCACCCGGTACGCTTTTCGTGACAGTATCGCAGTCGGGAGAGACCGCCGATACCTTAGCTGCGCTGAAGGAAACTGGGCGTTTAGGATATGCCCATACCCTAGCCATCTCCAACGTACCTGAAAGTTCAATAGTCAGGGAATCGGAATTTAGTATGATGACACGGGCAGGACCAGAAATTGGCGTTGCCTCAACTAAAGCGTTTACCACCCAATTGACAGTTTTACTAATGTTGGTGATAGCCTTGGGCCGGAACAACAAATTGTCCGGCGAAGATGAGGCGAAAATAGTGGAAGAACTGTGTCAACTCCCAAACCAAATCAGGCATGCGCTTGAATTGGAAGATTCGATCGAAGAATGGGCAGAACTTTTCGGGGACAAGGAGCATGCCCTTTTTCTTGGACGGGGAGCTCAATATCCGGTAGCTATGGAAGGCGCACTTAAACTTAAGGAAATATCTTACATACATGCCGAGGCCTATCCCGCTGGAGAACTAAAACATGGGCCGTTAGCATTGATCGATAGTGAAATGCCAGTTATATCAGTAGCACCTAATAACGATCTTTTAGAAAAGCTTAAATCCAATCTACAGGAAGTCCATGCCAGGGGCGGAGAACTATTCGTTTTTGCCGATGCCGAATCGCCCATGGAAAGCGTGCCAAGCGTTAAAATACTGCGGGTAGCAGCAACCAACGACGTAGTTGCTCCGATTGTCTATACCATACCCCTACAACTTCTCGCTTATCATGTTGCCATTATTAAGGGAACAGATGTGGACCAGCCTAGAAATTTAGCTAAATCTGTGACGGTGGAATAAATTGTAAACAACGTTTAAAGTTATCCTACTTGTTGGAGTGTGATTTTTAATCTTTGTCTTGCTGACCTTGTCCATCATTCAGCCCGATGGATGAGTTTGTAGAGTGCGGCGACTCGTCGCCGCATGGTTCGGAAAGCGGCGACGGTCGCCATCCACATTTAGTGGGCTGAAAGATGACCAAGGCCGTCTTGCTTGATTGTATGTCGGAAGGAATGAGTGCCACAGTAACATAAGGACAAGTCTTCTTAAAGGTAATAGTGTCAATGAATTTACTGACTGATTTGTTTGGCATTGATAACTATATAGAGGAATCATACAACCCTGATGAAATCTTGTATAACCGGGATGTCATTTCTTACAAGCCATTGCGAATTACGCCGGGTATTCTCCAAAGGCTAATCCCAATCAGGAGTTTTCCAATTGAAGAAATACAGGCGTTTGCATGGAACCGCAATGCAGAAGTTTTTTGCCCGGGTAGCATTTTATTTAAGCGTGACCAGTACGCAAGATACCTGTTTTATCTGCTTGAAGGCACGGTACGAATTGAGTTGGATGACAATACTTCGTACGAAATTATAGCCAACAGTGATTTAACCAAGTTTCCCATATGCGGAGGCGTTACCTATACAGCAACCTGCATAGCTGCAACAAAAGTCCAAGTGCTTAGGATTTCCTATAAGGTGTTGGGCTGGCAAGGATACAACTCAGAACTCCCCCCAAATACTTACATTGAAATTGATGAGGAAACGATTACCGAGGAAACTCGTTCCAGCCAATTTTACCAAGTTTTTTATCAAGACTTCCGTAGTGAAAACTTAAGGATTAGAACCATCCCGGATGTAGTAAGAAAGTTAAAGTTGCTGCTGTCACATGAAATAGGCTTCAAAAAAGCGATTCAAGCTATGCAGGTGGAACCAAGCATTGCCCTGAAGCTAGTGAAATTGTCAAATAGCGGTTTGAATTCGCCTGGGCATCCAATTAACAATTGCCATAATGCTGTCTATAGGTTGGGTTTGTCGGCAACAAAGAATCTGATTATCGATTATTGTTTGGACGAAACCTTTTCGATGCAAGATGGATTTTTAACAACATTAATTAACGACGAGTGGGTGAATAGCCTTTATCTTTCTAAAATTTGTCAAGTCATGGCAAGTCAGGTTTCTGGCATTAACCCGAAAAGCGCACAACTGGCCGGATTGATTGCAAATATTGGAAAACTTCCAATCATTGCCTTTGCTGAAAACTTTCCTCATGACTTTTGGACAAAAGAAGATATTTTTAATGTAATGGACGCATTAAAGGGAAGCGTGGGGGCTTATGTTCTGGCACACGCAGGCTTTCCCCAAGAGCTTGTCGATGTTCCCCTGCACTCGGATAACTGGATGCACGATAGCGGAAGCCGGTTGACATTGTGCGATATTGTCATCCTATCAAAACTTCATTTTCTTTGGTTGGTGAAAAAAGCGCATAATATTCCACCGATGACATCTCTACCTGCTTTCGCCAAACTGGGTCCAGAAAGATTGTCTCCTCAAAGCTCCCTGCATATTTTGAATTTTGCCAACGCGAAAACAGCAAGTGTTCTGAAAACTCTACGGTAGTCACTATTCTTGGTAAACGAGTATGCAACTAGACATTCTGACGTGCCTTAAAAATATTCCAACATTTGCAGAAGTTCCAGATTCAGCCCTATTATTATTGGCTGAATATGCAAGAAGAAAAAAATATGAGAAAAATAGCCTAATCTTCAACGAAGGCGACCCCGCCGGTCCATTATTCATCATTTTGTCCGGCAAAGTTCGCGTTTATCTAGACAGTGCCTCTGGAAAAAGCGTCACCTTATCAATACAAAAAAGCGGTTCATATTTTGGAGAACTTTCGCTGCTCGACGACAAGCCTCGTTCAGCTTCGATTATCACCGTCGAACCGACCCTTTGTGCCATTATTCAAAAAAATGCATTCGTGGCTTGGCTAAAGGCGAATCCAGAAGATGCAATGCTTGGCATCATGCGTGGCATGGCACGGCTTATCCGCAACCTGACCGACAATGTAAAAGGGCTTGCCTTATGCGATGTCTATACACGGCTCTCAAAGACGCTCCATGAATTGGCCGTGGTTCAAAATGACGAATTAGTCATTCTCGAAAAAATCAGCCATCAGGAATTAGCGAATAAAATCGGGGCCTCCCGCGAGATGATAAGCAAGATAATGAAGGATTTGTCCATGGGCGGTTATTTGTCAATAAAAGGTAAAACCATCTATATTCTGAAACCACTCCCTGCAGCCTGGTAGAAGGCGATGTCAACAAATCAGCACTTACCTAAATTCAACGCTGTCATTTTAGACATGGATGGCTTAGCGATAGACTCCGAGCCTTCCTTCCTATTTGCATGGAAGCAGGCAGCCATAGAGTTCGGAACCCATCTGGATGACAATTTGGCACTGAGTTTGTTGGGTCGCCATGCCGAGGAAGTTGAATCGGCCTTGAAGCAGGCTATTGGCGAAAAGTTCGACGGCCCTCACTTTCGCCTTCTGTCCGCTCGGTTCTGGCGGGAATATGTGGAATCCAAAGGCATACCCCCCCTGCCGGGGCTAGCCAGTCTGCTTGAATTGCTGATAAGCAAAAGGATACCTTATGCTTTGGCAACTAACAGCGACAGTCGCAGTGCGTCAGAATGCCTGCGTTTGAGTGGTCTGGAAAATGATTTCCCAATAGTGGTCACCCGCAACCAAGTTTCGGCCGGCAAACCGGCGCCTGATGTGTTTCTCCTTGCGGCAAGGCTATTGGGGGTTGCCGCGAGCGAATGCTTAGTGCTTGAAGACTCCGCCACCGGTTTGTTGGCAGCATCAAGAGCAGGAATGACTCCCTTGCTGGTAAACGCGCAACCTGACGGGGAATCGCAACAACTGGCGGTAATGTCTTTTCTGTCGCTGCATGAAGTTGCCAAAGCCATTGTAGCGAATAGGTAGCCCGGTAAGGGCGCAATAGCGTATTGCGCCGTTGCTGACAATTCCATTCGGCGCAATACGCGGTAAGCCGCTATTGACGCCCTGCCCTGAATTGGCATTTAAGCCGCCTCTCTCATCTCAACGGCCAATCGCTTCCCCAAGGCCGCGAGCGCGGCATCAATTTGCTCGATTTTACTGGCATGGTTCAGGCTTAACAGCCGATCCACCAAGGTTGGCGCAACATCCATGCGACGTGCCAAATCGGCCTCGCGCACATCGGTGTCGAGCATGGCTTGATAGAGTGCAAGCTTAGCACAAGATAGCGTCACCGGTACCACAGTGGGCAGTTCGGGGCGTACAGACGGCTTGGGCAACGGACGGCGGTCATCTATATAGAACATTAGGGCGGATTCCAGCGCGTTACGTGCATGAAACAGCGCATCGGACTTGTCTTCGCCTTGGGTGATAGCTTCTGGAACGTCTGGAAATGTCACCACAAAACCACCTTCCTCGGCTGGGTTCAACAGCACAGGGTATTCAAACATTGCCTTTTCTCACTTTAAGCCCAGTTGTTTTTTGATGCCTTCAACCAGCCCGGTTTTGAGTTCGCCAGAGTGCATCGGTAAAACCGACTGCCGGTCTTTCAAAAACACCTTCAAATGGCCACCCTTCGCGGGTTCGAAGCGAGCACCTTGTTGCTCAAGCCATTTTTTGAATTGCTTGCTATTCATTGGGTATTTATACACATAATCTTTTATCCATACAAGCGATGTTATCCGAACGGTTGCGTAAGGGGGCTATCAAAACCTCGGTCATAAATCTATGAACTCGTAGGCGCAATACGCGGCAAGCTGCTAATGCGCCCTTACGGCCCTATGACGATACTCTGAACACAGGCGATTAAAGCGAAAACTTCGCAGCCGGACGGGATTTGTAATCCCGTCCGTAACGTTTTGTGGTTTTGCGGTTGGGGAATCAGAAACAAAACTTAAGCGACTGGGTTGAAACCCTGTCGCGCTTCGCTACTTGCTGTTATATAGTCAAAATTCGCTAACAGCACGGACTAGGCTCACATAAGTTCCAGGC
>Ga0208496_1000123_pt1 | contig 25743 bp, 22 predicted proteins | sample CryBogmetaGMA2M_FD_184552 | JGI IMG/M metagenome (GOLD analysis project Ga0208496, IMG submission 184552) | Freshwater microbial communities from Crystal Bog, Wisconsin, USA - MA2M (SPAdes) | ecosystem: Environmental > Aquatic > Freshwater > Lake | place: Crystal Bog, Wisconsin, USA | collected... | reverse complement strand
GTAGCAAGCTGGATCCGGGAGGGCCTTCCGAAGGAAGAGATCGCATCCATCGCGGCCCTGCAACTGCGCCCGGTGAAGAGCACGTCGTCGATGAGGACAAGGGGGCGTCCGTCGAGATCCATGGGCAGTTCGGTCAACTCCAGCACGCTGACCCGGGGTCGGGTGGCGAGATCGTCGCGGTGCATCGAGACATCGACCACCCCTAACTCCGGCTCGACCCCCTCGATCTCGGCGATGTGGGCCGCGATCCGGCGGGCGAGAATCTTTCCGCGGGTGGGAATTCCAGCGATGACCAACCGGCACAGGTCGTGGTTCTGCTCGACGATCTCGTGGGCGATGCGGCGGATCGCCTTGCGGATGGTATCCGCATCCATGACGACCGTGACTGCTCCGGAGTCGGAGGCTGCGTCGTCGGGTTGTTGTCGGTCGGTTTTTCTTTTCATCTCCTTGGGGTCTCGCGGGACCTCCTTAAAGGGAGCGAAGTGAAGTGGTTGTTAGGCCATTCCTTTCGCGGCGGCCCTGGACTGCCGCCAGGGAGTTCGGTGCTTGAGCATCCAGTCGAGGAGTGCCCGCTCAAATCCGATGTCACGGCCGAGTTTCTCGCTCTCGATCCACTTGTGACGCAAAATCTCGTCCCTCTCCGCGAGGAACTCCCTGTAGAGAGTGGAGTTCTTCAGCAGATCACTCGCTTCCACAGGTGTGTGGGTACGCGTCATTGAATTATTGGTAACAGGACAGATCCCCGAAGTCAATCCTAGGTATTGCCTCTAACAGTTCCTAACAGTCTTCAGCCTTCAGTCTAAAAGCCTCCGCCCCCTTTATCCATTCAGCTCCCCCTACTCCATCCGGGTTCTGACACATCCCTGATAAGCGATCAGGATTCCCGCGACGATGTGGATCACAAGGACCCAGAGGCAGGCAGGCGCGGCGGAGAGACCCGTCTGGATGACCATGAGGACAATGTCGTAGTAGCGTTCTCCACGGAGGGACTGGAGAATTCCCGACCAACTCCAGTAGGCGGCGATGAAGGGTTGGGTGATCTTTCCCAACCATGCGGGGAGCGCCAGCACAGCACCGGAAAGGGGTAACTGGAAGCCGACCAGATAGATCGAGGCCAGCGAGGCCTGCTCGGCCGTTCCCATGAAGCTCGAAATCGCCAGACAGATGCTGGTCATCGCGGCATTCACAAGGAAGAGGAAGAGTAGTTGCGAGGGAAGATCCCCGGGGAAGGCGCAGGTGAAATGGATGAAGAGCCCCATCCAGACCGACTGCACTGCGGAGAGGGCGGCGAGGAAGAGGATCTTGCTCGAGACATAGGCGGCGGGGCTGAGCCCGGAGAGTTTCTCCTTCTCGAAGATCTGGCGCTCCGCCGCGATCTCGCGGCCCGAGTTGTTCGCTCCCATGAGCGTGAGGAGGATCACCTCGAACATCACGATTCCCGAGACAAGGCTGCCGACCTTGCTGGCCTGAATCAAAAAATCGCGGGCCTCGGTGAGTTGCTGGATCACGTTCAGGTCGAGCCCCATGCCGAGGTTCCGGATCTGGGGAAGGCCGTTCCAACCGAACACCGCCACGAGGCAGGGAAACCCGAAGACCAGCCCCGCCTGAAGCCAGAGCTGCGCGTGGCTTCGGAAGAAAATCGTGATCCGGCGATCCGCCAGCGTGGCCAACTGGGAAAGGAATCCCGGCGTGGAGGAGTCCTCACCCTCTCCGAGGGAGGAGGATTCCGGAATCTTGCAGCCGCACTCCTTGCAAAAGCGGGTTTCCCGCGAACACTCGGCGCGGCACTCGGGGCAGAGGATGGGGAGGGTTTCCCGTGACGGTCCGGCATCCGGCCTGCGGTTTTCACCTGGCACAAAAGCCGCTGCATGCTTCTGCCACGACGCCTGCCACCCCGGCGCGTCACGACTGTCGAGTTGGGAGTAGACCAGGTCGGGATGCTCGATCCTGAAGTAATGGGCGAGATGTTCGGGAAGCCCCGCGTACGCGAGCACCCCCTTGTAAAGAACCACGATCGCGCTGTAGTCGGAGAGATTCTTGAGGCTGTGGGTCACCGAGATCACGAGGCGGTTCCCGCCACGGGCAAGCTTGCCGAGCAGGGCGACGATTTCCTCCTCGGACTGCGGATCCAGCCCGCTCGTCACCTCGTCACAGAGCAGGATCGGGGGACTGCTGACCAACTCCATGGCCAGCGCCAGACGCCTTTTCTGGCCGCCCGAGAGGACCTTGACCACGCGCTCGCGGAATTCATCCATCCCGACCTCACCGAGGAGACGGGTGACCATTTCCTCCCGCTCATCCCGTGAAAGTCCGGAAACGCGGAGCCTTGCCGAATAGTCGACGCACTCTTCCACGGTAAGTTCCTCGTGGGCGATACTGAACTGCGGGACGTAGCCGATTTCGGAGGGTTGGAAATCCTCCACGGCCAGATTGCGGCCGTTCCAGTAAATCGTCCCCTCCTCGTTGCCCGAGGCGATACCCGCAATCATCTTGAGCAGGGTGCTCTTGCCACATCCGGAGGGGCCGATGACGGCGACAAATTCACCGCGGGAGAATTTCGCGGAAATATCGGAAAGAAGCCGCGGGGCCTCCTCGCCGGAACCAAGGGTCAGGGAAAGGTGTTCTAAGGAGAGCATCTGATGGAATCAGTCTACGATACGCACGGGAGGGGGTGGTCAGACAAGCCGACATCTCGGAAACATCGGGCGACCTTGATTCAGGGCCCCGTTCCCCTACGATACGAGCATGAACATCGCGATCCTGGGTGGAGGAAGAATGGGAGGCTCCCTTGTGAGGGGCATGCTGGCCTCCGGCATCACGACCGAAGAGAAGATCACGCTCTCCTCGCGCACGCCCGAGTCCGCCGCCTCTTCGGCCCAATCCCTCGGCGTCATTGCCGCCGCTTCCAATGCGGAGGCCATCCGGAAGGCCTCGGTCCTCTTTCTTTGTGTGAAACCGGCCCAGTCGCTTGCACTCCTCTCCGGAATCGCCGCCGATCTTTCCGGAAAACTCCTTATCTCGGTTGTTGCCGGGATCCATGCCGAGGATCTCTTCCGTGCCGCCGGCGGCAACGCACGGGTCATCCGCTCGATGCCCAACACCGCCGTCCGCCTCCGCAAGGGAATCACGGCGATCGCCCCCCATGCCTCGGCGACGAAGGAGGATGTGGAGACTGCAAAGCGACTCTTCTCCTCGGTGGGAAGCGCCGTGGTCGTCCGTGAAGCCGATCTCGACACCGTCACCGCCGTCAGCGGAAGCGGTCCCGCCTTTGCCCTGCTGATGCTGGAAGCAATGTCCCAGGGCGGGGTCGAAGGTGGACTCGATCCCGAGCTTTCCAAGACCTTTGCTGCCGGCGCCCTTGCCGCCGCCGCCGCCTTGGTCAACGAGACCGGCGAAACCCCGCTTGCACTCCGCACCGAGATCACCAGTCCCGCCGGGACGACGGCCGCGGGCCTTGGTGTGCTGGAGCAGTCTGATTTCACCCAAGCTGTCCGTGGTGCCGTCCGCGCCGCACGGAACCGCTCCGCGGAACTTTCCGCACAAGCCACCCGCGCATGAAGGGACATTTCGGACGCCGTAGGAAGCTCTCCATCATGGCGAGCTCTCTTCTTCTTGGCGGCGGCGTGATGCTGACCGCAAAAGAAGTGTCTGATCAACCAGCCACCGGAACCGAGACAAAGGCCCTTGCGCTCAAAGCGGAGAAAGCTTTCTCAGGAGGAAACCTTCGGGATGCCGAGATTCTCTATTCCAAGGCGCTCGAGTCCTCCCCCTCGAATGTCCCGATCATGGTCAGCCTGGCGGCTGTGAAGACACGCCTCGGCAATCAGGAGGGCTCCAACGCCTGCCTCAAGCGCGCCTTGAAACTCGACCTTGAGAGCGCTCCGGCATGGCTGCTGCTCGGGATGAACGCCCTCGAACAAAAACACCTCGAGGAAGCGCTCGCAGATCTCATGCAGGCCGTGCTACGGGACGAGCGTAACCCTCGTGCCCACAACTATCTCGGGATCGCCGCCGGCAGGAAGGGGTGGAATGATTTTTCGGAGCAGGAACTGCGCCGCGCCGTGGAACTCGACCCCAACTACGCGGATGCGAACTTCAACCTCGCCGTCTTTTACCTCAGCCGGACACCCCCTCTCTTGGAGCAGGGCCGCCGCCATTACCAACGGGCCCTCGACCTCGGCGCATCGCGCGATCCCGCGATCGATGCCCAACTTGCCAAAGCGGTTGCCTCACCCACCGCCGCTCCCGCATCATCCGCGCCTCTTCCCTGATGTTCCGATGCACTCTTCCCTCGTGATCATCCCCACTCCGATCCGGATTCTTGCAGCGCTCTTGTGGCTGGCTCCACTCACCCTGCGGGCCGCCAGTGATCACGCCGCGCCTCCCGAGGTGAAGGGCGCCTCCGTGGTGGTCATCGATGCAACCACGGGCGATGTCCTCTACCAGCGGAACCCGAACGAGAAACGGCCGGTCGCCAGCACCCAGAAACTCCTCACCTCCCTGATCGTCGCCGAGCAGGGAAACCTTGAAAAAGAGGTCGTCATCGAACCGATCGACGAGGCGACAGAACCGACAACCCTGCAACTCAAGCCCGGCACCTCCTACCCGCGCGGCACCCTCCTCACCGCGCTCTTGGTGAAGAGTGCCAACGATGTCGCGAGGACCCTCGGACGCGATGTCGCCGGATCCATCGAGGGATTCGCGGACATCATGAACCGCCGGGCCGCCGACCTCGGGGCGACCTCCTCCCATTTCGTGAATCCGAACGGTCTTCCCGCCGAGGATCAGTACTCCACCGCGGCCGACATGGCAAAAATCGCCCGAGCTGCCCACAGCAACGAGACCCTCCGCCCAATCATGGCGACCAAGTACCTTCCCTTCCGCTACGCCGACGGTCATGTCTACATGATCCGCAACACCAACCAGACCATGAGGGAGAACTGGTACTGCACCGGGATGAAGACCGGCTACACCGAGAAGGCGAAACACTGCCTTGTCAGCAGCGGCGAACATGACGGACGCGAGGTGATCTCCGTCATCCTTGGAAGCACCAAGGAACGGATCTTCACCGACTCGGCGCGCATCCTTCGCTGGGCACTCGCTCTTCCCGAGGAAAAAAAGCCCGCAAGCAAAACTTCAAGCAGTAAGCCTTCCAAGACTACATCGAAGACATCTTCAAAGAGCTCCTCGGAAAGTTCCTCCAAGAGTTCCTCTGGATCCTCGCAAAGCCGCACCTCCTCATGAGCCGGAGCTACCAGCTCCATCCCTCTTCCGGAGTGGGTTCCGCCATCGATTTCGCGGGTTCGCTCAATGACCAGCAACTCGAGGCGGTCTCCTCCCCCGCCGGAGCCCACCTCGTGATCGCGGGTGCCGGCAGCGGCAAGACTCGCACCCTCACCTACCGTGTGGCATGGCTTCTGGAGCAGGGATACCGCCCCGGCGAGATTCTCCTGCTGACCTTCACCAACAAGGCCGCCCGCGAGATGCTGGAACGGGTGAACGATCTCCTCCCCGGAGCCTCGGACGGCCTTTGGAGCGGAACCTTCCACTCCATCGGTCATCGGATCCTGCGCCGTCACCCCGAGGCGGTGGGATTCCGCGAGGGATTCACCATCATGGATCGGGAGGATCAGGAGGAACTTCTCGAATCGGTCGTCGCACGCCTTGGTTTGCGCACCAACGACAAGCGGTTCCCGAAGGGACAGGTCCTTGCCGAACTGATCAGCCTCGGATGCAACACGGGCGAGACACTCCGCACCCTGCTGGCGCGCCGCTACCGCTACTTCATTGATCTGGAGGATCAGATCGCCCAAGTGGCCACCGCCTACGAGGGACGCAAGAAGGAGGTGAACGCCCTCGACTTCGACGACCTCCTCTCCAAGACACACGAACTCCTCCTCACCCATCCCGAGATCGCGGCCGGATACCAGCGACGCTTCCGCGCGATTCTGGTCGACGAGTATCAGGACACCAACCGCCTTCAGGCCGGACTCATCGACACACTGGCCGCCTCGCACAAGCACATCATGGTCGTCGGCGACGATGCCCAGTCAATCTACTCGTGGCGAGGCGCCGACTTCGCCAACATCCTTGAGTTCCCCAAGCGCTATCCCGACACGGTCATCCACCGGATCGAGACCAACTACCGGAGCGTCCCTCAGGTCCTGGAGTTGGCCAATGCCTCGATCCTGAATAACCCTCGCCAGTTCCCCAAGGAACTCCGGGCGGTCCGTAAGCCCGCGGTCACCAAACCAGCCCTGGTTCCGTTGGCCACCAACAACGAGCAGGCCTCCTTCATTGCCCAGCGCGTGCTGGAACTCCACGACGAGGGGATTGCTTTCCGGGAGATCGCCGTCCTTTACCGCGCCCACTACCACTCGATGGAGATCCAGCTTGAGTTCACGCGACGCGGCATCCCCTTCGGCATCACCAGCGGCCTGCGGTTCTTCGAGCAGGCCCACATCAAGGATGTGGCGGCCTTCCTGAAATTCGCAATCAACCCCAATGATGAGGTTGCCTTCAAGCGGATGGTCCGACTTCTTCCCGGCATCGGTTCCAAGACCGCCGAGAATCTCTGGATTCAATCGGCGAAGCTCCTCGAGGGCGGCCGGATCTTTTCCAGACTGGAGAAGGGATGCAAAACTCCCTCAAAAGCCGCCGGAGGATGGTCTCAACTGGTCGCAACCCTCGCTCAACTCGCCCCGATGGGCTTGCCCGCCCCTCCCTCCGAGATGATCACGATCGCAAGCTCGGGCCTCTACGACGACTACATGCAGTCGAAGTTCGCCAACTACGAGGCACGTCGCGACGATCTCAACACACTCGCCAACTACGCAAAGCAGTTCGAGCAGACCGACGAGTTTCTGGCGCAACTGACCCTGCTCGGAGGCACCGAGACCAGCGAGGTCACCGGACGCGATGACGAGGAGGACAAGGTCTGTCTCTCAAGCATCCATCAGGCGAAGGGACTCGAATGGCAGGCCGTCTTCCTGGCATGGCTCACCGAGGGGATGTTCCCGGGCACGCGTTCCATGGAGGATGAGTCGGCACTGGAGGAGGAGCGGCGGCTTTTCTATGTCGGGGTGACCCGCTGCAAGGACGAGCTCTACCTCACCTACCCGGAACTTCGCCTCAATGCAGCCTACGGGGAAGCCTTCCAACGACCCTCCCGATTTCTTGAGGAACTTCCGGACCATCTCACGGAACGCTGGGAAGTGGCCCGCGCCGTTGCCCGTTTCACACCGCAGGGAGACCGGCAGAAACAGAATCACCAACGCCGGGAGTTCGACCCGGCCGACGAGTCGCAGGAGACACCCTGGGAAGATTAGTCAGACCGAGGCATTCCCTTCCGCAACCCGTTCCACGGCACGCAGAGGCCGGTCAATGACCCAAAGGAGCGTTGCACATCCCATTCCCAAAAACAGGGAAAACGCAATCTGTATCGGGAGATGATACGATTCAAAGGGCTTTGGAATCATGATGGCCGTTGCAAGGAACAAGATCAGCATATTGCCGAACATCACATGATGACGTGGATAGTTTTGGGAGGCCCACTCGATCGCCCATGTGACACCTGCATAGCCGATCACATAGGGGACGGGATTGTTCGTCGAGAAGCAGATAACCACCACAAAGGCCAGACTCACGAGCACACCAAGAACGCGCCCGACGAATGCACGTATCAAAAGATCCCTGGAGACTGTGCAGAGCATGACGCTCCAAGTCATGGCCCCAAAGACACAGAACGCCGAAATCACGGGTCCGTTGAAAAGTTTCACCGCAATGATCGCAAGGGCGCCGGCAAGGGCTATGAAGACGGTGTCCCTTATGGGAAAGTTCATCGTCTGTACCGCATGATGCGCGGGAGATGCTCTCTCCGGGAAGATCAGGAAGGCCATGGCACCGGCAATCACTCCGATCGTGATGTTGAGACTTCGGTAAAAGCCTTCGAGGATCGACATCGATTGGGGATCAAAACCGCTCGGCAGTGAACCGCTCAGGCCGTAAGCCACAAGCGTCAGTGTTGCCAAATCCCGGCTCCTGGAAGCCACGGCAAGAAGTCCCGAGGACATCACCACAAAGAAGCTGAGATACAACCACGGGGCGTCACGGAAGAATGCGTCCAGGAGCATCCCGAGAATCCCCGTCGCCCAGACCAGCAGAAGCCTCGGACGTATCGACTTGAGATGAAATGTCGGGAGAGAGACAACCAGACATGCGGCCAAGACCGAGCGAAAAGGTTGCTCCGGCCGGAAAATAATAACCGTGAGCAGGGTAAGAGCGATGGCCGTCGCCGCGCGGAAGGCGATCCAGGCCGCGTTGCTCATTTCAGCGGAATGGTGGCCGCGCCGCCAAGGGGAGCCCTGAAGGCCGGGGCATCATCCGCCTGGAGCTCCACTAGTCTCTTCAGACCCGCATCGACATCACTTTGCGTGCGGACGATAACGGCCGCGGTTCCCCCCATCCGGAAGGAGTGTTCCTCTGGTTCATCCAGCACGATGCGGACGGGATAACGCTGGGCCAGCAGGATGAAATCAAGCGTCGGGGAGACGCGGGAGAGAATCCCCTCGCCTCCCGGGGCGTTGTTCGACGGAGTGAAGAGAGCGGTCACCGCTTTCGGCACGCCCTGGACGATCCCCTTGATCTTCCTCCCCGACTCCGCGAGCAGATAGACCTCCACGGACATGCCGGGCCGGATACGACGGAGATCGGTCTCGCGGAAGTTCGCGAGCACGTACCAGATCTTCTGATCCACAAGGGAGAATACCTGTTCGCCCACCGCGGCGTAGGCTCCCGGGGTGATCTGAAGATTCACGATGTACCCGTCGCACGGCGCGTAGACCTTGCAGTAGGAGAGCTTCAGTTCGGCATCGCGAAGCGCGGCCTGCGATGCGATCCGGCGGACATTCACATCCCCCTGTTCCCCGAGAAGGTTCCGCGCACGTTCGAGAGCCGCCCTGTCCTGGGCCACCTTGTCTGTGGCGGTGATCGCCTCGGTCTGGGCCAGTTGGTTTTTATCGACCGTGACGTAGAGGTTGCCGACGAGAGCCTGCACCCGCTTGGCATAGTCGACGGCATAGGCCGCCTTCGCCTCGCTCTGCTTGAGTTGGGCCTCGGCGGAGGCGATCTGGTCCTTGTAGGCCTGGATCTCGAGTTCGGTCAGGGCAAGTTGGGCCTTGGCCTTCTCGGCCTCGGCCGCATAGGGACGGGAGTCGAGCTCCAAAAGCAGATCCCCCCTGTGAACCTGCTGATTGTCCTTCACATGGATGGCCGTGATGGCTCCCCCCACCTGCGGACTGACGCCGATCACATTCGCACGTACCTGGGCATCCTCGGTGCGGGGATTCACCCGGACATTCCTGGCCACTTCAAGCGAGGTCAGGATCGCCCCTGCATAGGCCGCGATCGAAATCACGAGCCCCAGAAAGTGCCGGAATGGCTTGCTCGCCACCTTGGCCTGAGTGGCGCGAGGAGTGGACGCCTCTTCCTTCTGATCCTTCTGAATGTCGGGATCACTCATCGCGCGGCAAAGAAAAGAAGCCAGATCCCGCAGGTCAGCAACACCACGATGGCGATGTAGACCAGGAAGATCGGTTTCAGGTAAGGGATCAGCCCGGCCCTCAGCAGGATGAGATGAATCAGCCAGAAGAAAAAGAGGCCCCCGATGGCACTGATCAGCCAGGCAGGAAAATAGGCACCGGCAAGATTGAGTTGCGGATCACACCCCGTCATCGTCAGCATGACGGTCAGAGCCAGAAATACGATCCAACGTGACATCCCCTTACCCTAGAAGAGCCCTCAGAGGGGCGGCAACGCTAATTGCCGCCCTTTCCCTGCTTGGGGATCTCTCTGCCGAGGCAAAAAAGGGGGATCTTATCGACCGGATCCTCCCTCCCGAAAAGGCGTTCCCCGTCTCGGAGCACAACGCCACCTTTGAGAGCAGCAAAACATACGACCTCTCCTCGCTGATCGAACTCTCCCTCGCAAACAACCCCTACACCCGCTCCGCGTGGTTCAATGCCCTGGCATCGGCCGCCTCGGTCGGCGAGGCGAAGGCCCCCTACTATCCCCAACTCGGCTTCACGGCCAAGGGTGGCTACGACAACGGCTACAATCCGATCCAGACAGGCCCAGAATCCTACAGCCGAGTCAGCATCAACCCCGGCCTCGAGCTCGAGTATCTCCTGCTCGATTTCGGCAGGAGGAGTTCCGATGTCCGCCGCACGGTTGCCCTGCTCGACGCCGCCAACCTCACCTTCAGCCGCCGGGTCCAGACCACCGTCTTTGCGGTCCAGCAGGCCTATTTTGCGTACGTGGCCGCCCTCTCCCAACAGCTGGCCGCCAAGGCGAATCTCGAACTCTCCCGGACCATCCTCGCCATGGTGGAGGCCCAGGTCGCCAACGGACTTGGCACCAAGCCGGAACTCGACGCTGCGCGCAAGACACTTGCCCAAGCCGAATTTGACACCGCCGCCGCCGACAGAAACACCGAGGTCTCCTTGGGCAACCTGCGGACGGCCTCCGGCCTCCAGGCCAACGCCCCCCTCAAGGTGGGGACACCCTCCGGAAAAGGCGATCTTCAGGGCATTTCCGGGAATGTCGATCGCCTGATCGACATCGCCATCGCCAAGCGACCCGATCTGGCCGCGCGGAGCGCCGACATCAGGGCAAGCAGGGCCGCCGTGGAACGGGCCAAGGCCGACTTCATGCCGAAAGTCTCCCTGGTCGGGGGATATTCCAGCGAAACCTACGGCTACTCGGCCAACCTCGCCGGGGTGAACGGAACCTTCAACGGCACCTACAATCATGTCGGGGGATTCGCCGTGATGAGTTGGGATCTCTTTGACGGATTCCTGCGCGTGGAGCGTGTCAAAAAACGTCAGGCCGAGGAATCGGAGGCGCGTGCCAATGCCGAGGTGACCAAGCTCGAAACCACCCGCGATGTCTGGACCGCCTACAACGACTCGCTCAAGGCAAGTAAGCGAGTCTCCTTCGCGGATTCGCTCGTGGTCTCGGCCGAGGAGAACTTCAACTCAGCCCAAGCCGCCTTCAACAACCAACTCCTCAACATCACCGAGTTGATCTCCAACCAGAGCGCCCTTGCCGCGGCACGCTTCGAGCAGGCGGGGGCCCAGGCCGATTACCTGACGAGCCTCGCCTCCCTTTCACTCGCCATGGGCCAGTTCTCGCCCCCGGCCGGGACCAAGGTCAAACCGGCCTCTCTCTGAATTACTTCCGCCGGTAGCGGGCCACGATCGTGCCTTCCGGTCCGTTGACCGCAGAGCGAAGCACCCACCGAGACTCCGTTGACTGAAAAGTCTCGAGCATACCAGAAAGTGTTGGAATAGCATTACCCCCCACGATCAGTGGATGGATCGTCAATTCAAGTTCAGCAGCTTCCTCGATCCTTCCAGAGGGAATTCCCCCACGGGATGGTTTTCCAGAAGAAGTCAGCAACTTCCCGTCGAGGCTAATCGAAGCGCGGCAAACCGCAGACATGAACTTTGAAAAGGGTCAGGAAGCGCGTTCTTCTTGCTCGACCCGTTGTTCAATGGCCTCGACCTCACCCTCGATCTCCTTGATGGAAACCGATGCGGCACCCGATCGATAGAGCATGCTCACCACTCCGCCGAGAAGTCCCCAACTCACAATGATGGCAAAACCGGTGATGGAAATCAGCACCCCGAGATCCTCTGGCGTCCCGTAGAGGGAGTGGAGCATCGAGGAAAAGAGTTTTTCGCGGACACCGATGCCCGCAAGGCTGATCGGCAGGGCGCTGATGGTATTGACCACAGGGATCACCGAGGTCATGGCTGAGGCTCCGGGGTTTCCGGCGAAGGCCGAGGCCGCAAAGATCGCCCCTCCAAAAATGAAGAGGTTCAGCGGGAGGGAGATCAGAACCGCTGCGACAACGGCCTTCCAGTCACGGGCGTAGACAGAGAAGGCGCGTGCGGTGTCAAGGATGGCGGCTTGGCCAGGCATCCGTTCAGGAATGCGGGACGCCAGATGGAAACGGTCGACAATCAGAGCGATGATTACGAGAGCCAGAGTTAGGGCGAAGATCACGCAGACCGCGAGGGTGAAGGCCCTTACCATGGGAAGGGCGGTCAGTTCCTTGAAAAACACGAGGAAGACTCCTGAAGAGACAATTATCAGGGCGAACATACCAGTCAGGCGATCGACCACAACACTCAGGAAAACCGCGCTCTTTGACTTGGGTGCCTCGCGCACAGCATAGAAGATTTTGACGAGATCACCCCCAGTGCCACCGGGAAGGAAGAGGTTATAGAACATGCCAATCATGACGAGTTGCCAGACCCGAAACCACGAGAGGGAGATCCCCTGCACACGCATCAGCAACTGCCAGCGGAAGGCGCCGCAAACCAGCACCAAGCCGAAGCAGATGAAGGCGGGAATGAGCCACAGGGGATCGGCCTTGCCCAGGGCCTGCACCATCTGTGCGCGCTTGGAGGGGTCATGGAAAATCCACCAGAGGAGGCCCAGGGTCACGAGCACCTGAACAAGGGTGATGAGGATTTTTTTCGGATTCATGAATTGGTGAGTGTTTTCCACCGGTCGGCGGCGACGCGAATCGCCTCCGGCTTGGCACGTGGTGAGAGCTCCAGAATGTAAGGGAGCGATGATGGCAGAATGGAAACCAACCGGTCGAAGGGAATCTCCCCCTCGAACGGGATGAGATGATCCTCGTCGGGCCATTTGGCATCCTGAAGATGGGCCCCGACGGCGTAGGGAGCGATCTCCGTAAGCCACTGGGCGTGATCAAGGAGACCGAGACTCTCGCGCATCTGGGCATGGCCGAAATCGTGCCAGTAGCGAAGATGAAGTGAATCGAAGCGCTGGAGCAGGGCGAGCAGTTCCCGCTCGGTCGGGATCGCCTCGAAGTCACTGCGATTTTCGACCACCAGTGTGAGCCCCATCCTGGAGGCCTCTTCCACAAGCGGTTCCAGAATCGAGGTCACCCTGTCGAGATAGACCCGCGCGGCCCCTTCCCTCTTGCGAACGACCTCCAGCTTCCTGCGGTTGTAATCACGTGAAGCAACCCCCTTGATCCGCAGATCTTCCAAAAGGGCGTCAGTCATCCCCTTCAACGGAGTAATTCTCCCGAGATGAAGCACCACGAAGCTCGCTCCAAATTCCCGGGCCGTCTCCATCGTCGCACGGGTCAACTTCTGCGCCCTGTCACGCTCCTGGGTACGATTAGAGGTGAACTCGTAGCAGTCGGGATTGTCCTGCAGGACCTCCACCGGCATCGGGCAGAAATTATGAACACTGATGACGCGGAATCCCCCATCCTTGTAGGCCGCGCGGATCCCGTGCAACTGCGAGACGGAAAGCCCGTGCCCGAGCTCGATGGTCTCGAATCCCAGATCGCGGATCTCGGAGACAATCGCCCGCCCCTCCCGGTGACGGGAGACATTCCAGTTGGTGGAGAAAGCGAGCATGGAGAGAAGTAATTAATATGGAACTCAAGAACTCAGGAAGGGAATAGAAAGATCAGGAATCACTCGAAAACGACCCGCGTACCGCCTCTAATCATCTCTTTACCTTAGACCCTCTGCGCCTCTGCGCGAGAATCAGCTTCAGCGGCGGGCGATCACTTCATCGGCCGTACGGAGGCCGCTGGCAAGCGCGGAGTCGATGCTGGCATGTGCCACTTGGTCACCGGCAAGCCAGAGATTCTCCGCGGGACGGCGGGGCAACTGAAGCTGCTGAAAGCCGGGGCCCTGCCACGGAAGGGCGTGAGGCACCCGCACCTCCTTGAGGAATTCCCAATCGGCAAAGGCGGGAAAGATCCCTTCGATCTCTCTTCGGGCGCGCCGGACAAGCTCCCCCGTATTTTCACTCGGAGGCTGGAGAATTGTCGCAGAGAGAAGCCGTCGGCCCGGCGGGGCGTATTCGGGAACCGTGTTGGTAAGATCGGTGAAATGCCGTACAAGACGATCCTTCCCCTCGGGCAGGACAAGCAGGGCACCCTGATAGAGAGGCTCCTTGCCGATGAAATAGAGTGTGGTCACTTCGCTCCAGGAACGCCCACCCTCGGCAGGCATACCAAGAAGGGCGCGGGAGGTCTTCTCTTCGGTGGCCAGGACGAGATCGCGGCATTCGATCCGCTCCCCATCGGCAAGGCGGACAGCTGAGACTTTTCTCTCGGAGAATTCCAGCGAGGCCACGGGTGCTCCGTAGCATTGCAGAAAACGCGGGAGGCGGGAGGCCAACTGGCGCGGGATCTCACCCATCCCCATCGCGGGGAGGAGCGCCCTCCCGAGGGCGAACTTCTTCAGATCGTAGCGGAGCACGGAGGAGTCGGTTCCCAGATCATTGTCGAGAAAGACCCCGGCAAAGAATGGCCTCAGGAATTTCTCCTGAACATCACCGGAGAGCCCCAGCTTCCGAAGCTCCTCCAACGCGGAGCATCCCGTCCCCTTGCCAAGGATCGACTCGTCGGAACGGATCACCTGCGATGCCGCGAAGGCCCCGAGCGCGATTTTTCCCGGAAGGGCCAGGGACCTATCCGAAAGCATCGTGAAAACGTCTCCGGGATGTCGGAGCGGATTGAGCAGGATCTCGGCACTCCCCTCACCCGCAAGCAACGCCCCGCTCTTGAAATAGCGCGGTTGCAACGCCTCCCAATCCAGCAGGCGACGCGCCGTCGGGTAGGAATCGAGCAGGACTTGAAATCCCCGGTCGAGGCGGAACCCCTCGGGGGTCACCTCGGTCGCGACACGACCGCCCGGCTGTTCCGCGGCCTCGAGCAAAAGCCACTGGAGACCAGCCTCCTGCAGACGGGTCGCGCAGGCGAGACCGGCCAACCCCGCTCCGACAATGATGATCATTGGCGGAGGGTAGCCGAATCGCCCTTCCCTGAACAGACCCCGATCAGATGCTCACCGGATCAAGCTGCCAGATCTCCTTCGCGTATTCGGCGATCGTCCGATCGCTGGAGAATTTCCCCATGCGGGCGGTGTTGAGGATCGCCATCTCGGCCCATCGGGACTTATCACGGAAGGCCGCGTCGACACGCCGCTGTGCGTCGCTGTAGGAGCGGAAGTCAGGCAGGCAGAGGAAGGGATCATGATGGACAAGATTGTCGCGGAGCATGTTGAAGACGCCCGCGGGTTCGTCAGGGGTGAAGAAATTCGATCCGACCCAGTCGACCACGGCGCGCAGTTCGTCATGGGCGGAGAGGAACTCCGAGGGATTGTACCCCTTCTTCCAGAGTTCGTTCACCTCCTCGACGGTCATGCCGAAGATGAAGATATTCTCGTCACCGACCTCCTCCCGGATCTCGACATTCGCGCCGTCCAGCGTCCCGATCGTCAGGGCGCCGTTGAGCGAGAGCTTCATGTTGCCGGTTCCCGAGGCCTCCTTGCCGGCGGTGGAGATCTGCTCGGAGAGGTCGGCTGCGGGGACGATCTTCTGGGCGAGCGATACGCGGTAGTTGGGAAGGAAGACGACCTTCAGCTTCCCGTTGATGCGAGGATCGTTGTTGATCTTCTCCCCCACGGCGTTGATCGCCTTGATGATGTTCTTGGCAAGGTCGTATCCAGGAGCCGCCTTGGCGCCGAAGATGAAGACGCGCGGGCAGATGTCGAGGTTGGGATTCTGTAGAAGACGGCGGTAGAGCGCGAGGATGTGAAGGAGGTTCAGGTGCTGGCGCTTGTACTCATGGAGACGCTTGATCTGAACATCGAAGAGCGCCGAGGGGTCGACCTCGACGCCGCACTCCGCCTTGATGATCCGCGCGAGGTCGACCTTGTTGGCATGCTTCACCTCCATGAACTGCCTCTGGAACTCGGGATCCTTGGCGTACGGTTCGAGGCCTCGGAGTTCATCGAGATTGCGCTCCCAGCCGTGACCGATCTTGGACGTGATCAGCTCGCTGAGGCGAGGATTGCAGGCGAGAAGCCAGCGACGGGGGGTGATCCCGTTGGTCTTGTTGTTGAACTTGCCGGGGTAGAGCTCGTCGAACTCGGGGAAGAGGTCGCTCTTGAGAAGCCGGGTGTGAAGCGCAGCGACACCGTTGACCGAGTGACTGCCGATGACGGCAAGATTGGCCATGCGGATCATCTGATGATCCCCCTCCTCGATGAGGGAGAGCGCGCGGACCTTTGCAACGTCTCCGGGCCACATTTTCTCCACCTCGAGCAGGAAGCGCTTGTTGGCCTCGAAGATGATCTGCAGATGGCGCGGAAGCACCTTGCGAAAGAGTCCGACGCTCCACTTTTCGAGCGCCTCAGGGAGGAGCGTGTGGTTGGTGTAGGCAAACGTGCGCGTGACGATCGACCAGGCCGCCTCCCAAGGGAGTCCGTACACGTCGTGGAGAAGCCTCTGGAGCTCGATGACCGCGATCGCGGGGTGGGTGTCGTTGAGTTGGACGGCCACCTTCTCCGGGAACTCGTTCCAGTCCTCGTTGCTCCTGCGGAAGCGGCGGATGATGTCCTTGAGCGAGCAGGCGACGAAGAAGTACTGCTGGATGAGGCGGAGCTCCTTGCCGCTCTCGGTGTTGTCGTTGGGATAGAGCACCTTGGAGACGGTCTCACTGGCGTTCTTGTCGCGCACCGCCTCCTCGTAACCGCCGCGGTTGAAGGCCTCGAAGTTGAAATCCTCGGCCGCCTTGGAGGACCAGAGCCTCAGGAAATTGACGGTCGTGGTCCCGTATCCCGGAACCGGAATGTCGTAGGGAATCCCCATCAGTTTCTTCGTCCCGGTCCACTTCGGGACATAGTTGCCGACGGGATCAAAGACATTCTCGACCTCGCCGTAGATCTCGATCTCGGTGGTGTGCTCGGGACGTACGATCTCCCAGGGCGTGCCGTATTTCATCCAGTCGTCGGGAAGCTCGACCTGGTAGCCGTTGCGGAACTCCTGCTTGAAGAGGCCGTACTGGTAATGGATGCCGTAGCCGATCGCCGGGAGATCGAGGGTGGCGAGCGAGTCGAGGAAGCAGGCCGCCAGACGGCCAAGGCCGCCGTTGCCGAGACCCATGTCGTATTCCTCCTCGCGAAGCTCCTCGAGACTGAGCCCCAGTTCATGGATCGCCTGGCCCATGTTCTGGTACACATCGGCGCTCTGGAAGCTGTTGATGTAGAGACGACCCATCAGGAACTCGAGCGAGAGGTAGTAGAGCCTCTTCACGTTCTGGTTCCTGTGCTTGGTCTGGGTGGCCATCAGGCGCTCGATGAGCACGCACTGGACCGCCTTGGAGGTGGCCAGCCACCAGTCGCGCTTGGAGGCGGTCTTGGTATCTCGGGCCAGGCTGAACTTGAGCTGGTCCTGGATCAGTTTTTTAAGACCCTCAACGGAGGTGTCGAGCGTGGAGGGGAATTCAGCGGGTGTTGTCATGGTGATGGAAAGGGAAAGGGATGTGATGGCCGCGTTCGTTGGTGATGAACCTGCCCAAGAGAAGAATTTCCCCCCTATCGGGCAAGCCTTCACTTTAACACGGCATCCCCCAAGGGAAGCAAACCCTGTTCCAAGTTCTCCAGAGAAGCGCCAAGAGTCACAGTGCTTGGATTGCGCGGATCCCTGCTGTAACGTCAGGGTAACTATGAAGCATCGCAGTCTGCAGGGATCGGATCTCAAGATCAGTGAAATCGGTTTCGGACTCTGGACCGTCTCCACCGGATGGTGGGGCACCTACACCGACGAGGAGGCCGTTCGCCTCATGCGTCTTGCCGCCGACGAGGGGATCAATCTCTTTGACGCCGCCGACACCTACGGCAACGGACGGAGCGAGGAACTCATCGCCAAGGCCTTCCCGGGAGCGGAACGCGGCCGCGTGGTGATCGCCACCAAGGTCGGGTACGACTTCATGAACCACGGCGACGGACGCCGCGGCCAGAAGGAGATCCCGCAGGACTTCAGCCCTACAGCCATCAGGAATGCGGTCGAGGCGGCCCTGAAGCGCCTCGGCACCGACCACATCGACATCCTCCAGCTTCACAACATCCGCGAGGCCCAGGTCCTCGACGACGCCCTCTGGGAGGTCATGGAGGATCTCCGCGCCGAGGGGAAGTACCGCCACGGCGGCATCGCCCTCGGGCCTGCGATCGGATGGATCGGCGAGGGAGCCTCGGCCATCGCCCGGCGCAAACCCGATGTCGTCCAGCACATCTACAACCTCTTGGAACAGCATCCCGGCTCCTCCCTCCACAGGACGGCCGAGGCGACCAACGCCCCGACCAAGTTCCTGATCCGCGTCCCCCACTCCTCCGGCATGCTTGAGGGAAAATACACGGCCGACACCGTCTTTCCCCCCAACGACCACCGCAATCACCGCCCCCGCAGCTGGCTCCTCAATGGGGTGAAGAAAATCGACCAGCTCCGCTTCCTCGAGCGCCCCGACCGCACCCTCGGCCAGGCCGCGATGCTCTGGCTCCTGAAGGATCCCCGCACCCTCTCCATCCTGCCGAACATCTACAACGAGGAGCAGATCAGGGAATTCGCCGCGACCCCCGAGTGCCCTCCCCTCACCGACGGGGAGATACGGAAGGTCCAGGAGCTTGTCTCCGACCACTTCGGCCTGGAGCCCGAGGAGCACAAGTTCAAGGGGGAGATGGAACTCCCCGCCGAACTCGCCGCGCTCCTCTCCTGAAAAATCCCCCAATGAACGCCTCTCCGAATCCCTCGAGCGGGGAGACCGTTCCTCCGACGGCCTCCTCCGGGGAGCCTCCGGAGCTTCTCCTCTTCGACTTCGACGGCACGGTGGCCGACACCCTCGAGGTCTCGCACGGGATCCTCAACGACCTCGCCACCGAGTTCCGCTTCAAGGCTCTCCCCCGCGAGGAACTCGAGACCGCCCGCGCGATGAGCACCCGGCAGTTCATCCGCCACCTCGGCATCAGCAACTGGCGCGTCCCGCGGATCGCCAAGCGCGGGTTGGAGCTGCTGCACGAGCGCATCGAATCGGTGAACCCCATCGCGGGAATGCCGGAGGTCCTTGCACAGCTCCATGGCCGCGGTCACCGCATCGGCATCCTCACCTCCAACTCGGAGAGTAACGTCGCCGCTTTTCTGAGCCGGCACAACCTCCCCTACTTCCACTTCGTGCGGACCTCCTCGAAGCTCTTCGGCAAGGGGTCCCAGATGAAGAAGATCCTCAAGGCGGAGAAGGTCTCCCCCACGCAGGCCCTCTATGTCGGCGACGAGACACGCGACATCGAGGCCGCCAAGGAGACCGGCCTCCGCATGGCGGCGGTCACCTGGGGCTACAATTCCAAGGAGGCCCTCGAGGCGCTCTCCCCCGATCACCTGCTCCACTCCCCCTCCCAACTGCTCCTGCTCGGAGGAGGGGCCCCATGAAGACCACCTCGCCCGCCAGGGTCCGCCTCGACCAGCACCTGCACGAGGCGGGTCACTTCGACTCCCGGGAGAAGGCCCAGCGCGCCATCCTTGCCGGACAGGTCACCGTGGACGGACGGATCGCCGACAAGGCCGGCACCAAGGTCTCTCCCTTGAGCGAAATCCTCATCACCGGACGCGACCGCTATGTCGGCCGCGGAGGACACAAACTCGAGGGGGCCCTGAGCGGCTTCGCCATCGACCCGATGGGGTTGTCGTGCCTCGACCTCGGCTCCTCCACCGGAGGATTCACCGACTGCCTCCTCCAGCACTGGGCCTCCCATGTCACCGCTGTCGATGTCGGCCGCGGCCAGCTTGCCTGGTCGCTCCGTCAGGATCCCCGCGTCGAGGTGCGCGAGGGGATCAACGCCCGCTACCTGACCGCCGCCGATTTCGAGCGCCGCTTCGACCTGATCGTCGGCGACCTGAGCTTTATTTCATTGACGAAGATCCTGCCCGCCGCGTTTGAGTTGCTTCAACCCGAGGGAGTTATGATCGTCCTCATCAAGCCCCAGTTTGAACTTTCCCGCGCCGATGTCGGCAAGGGAGGGATTGTCCGCGACGCGACCGTCCGCCAGCGCGCCGTCGAGGCGATCCGCACCTGGGTGACCAATGCGGGTCACCGCTTTGACCGCGTCATGGAGTCGCCGCTTCCCGGGACCTCGGGCAACATCGAGTTCCTCGCACTCCTGCGCCGCGGAGAATCCACAGCCCCCCTCCCCGTATGATCATCGGAGTCATCGCCCATGCCGATAAAGAGGGAGCCGCGGAGCTTGTCCGGGCCGTCGCGAAGGAATTCACCGCGCGCGGAGCCGACTTCGTCCTTGAGAAATCGACCGCCGCCCTGATCGGGAGCGAGTCCCGGCTTGATGAGGCCGCCCTTGCGGAACGCTGCGACGTCCTGCTTGTCATGGGGGGCGACGGGAGCATTCTTCGCGCCCTCCACCGCTCCGCCGGACACATCCGCCCGATCTTCGGGATCAACATCGGCTCGCTCGGCTTCCTTACCTGCGTCGGATCCGACGAGTGGCTCCGCGCCGTCGATGCCCTCCTCTCGGGAAGTTATCTCCTCAGCCACCGCAGTCTGCTCGATGTCGCCATCAGCGGCCCCGGAGGGACGACCCCGCTGGAGTGCGCGCTCAATGACGTCGCCATCAGCCGCGGCGAGCGTTCCCAACTCGTGAAGCTGCAGACCTCCGTCGCCGGGGCGCCACTCACGGAATACCACGCTGACGGTCTCATCGTGGCGACCCCCACCGGCTCCACCGCCTATTCCCTCGCCGCCGGAGGCCCGATCCTGATGCCTGACAGCGGGGCCCTTGTCATCACGCCGATCTGCCCCCACGTGCTGAGTAACAGGTCGCTCGTCATCTCCGACAAGAGTGAGGTGGTCATCGGCTCCACGGGAAACCAGGAGGTCTTCGTGACCATCGACGGCCGCACTCCGCACGCCCTGAAGCCGGGAGAGAAGGTCATCCTCCGCCTCTCCCCGAGGACTCTCCCGCTTGCCACGATGCCCGGCACCACCTTCCCCGATATCCTACGCCAGAAGCTCAAGTGGAGCGGCAGTAACATCTAAAGAAGTGCTGAAATGAGCATTCTCTCCAATTCCCTTCTTCTCACCGACATCCATCCGGAGCTCCGATCAACCGATCACCGTGATGCCCTCGAGGAAATCCTCTCCCCGCTCCGCGCCGATGAGCGGGTGCGTGATTGGGAAAAACTCCGCGGCGCACTGATCTCCAATGCTCCCAACGGGAACTTCGACGAAAGCCCCCAGACGATGTTCCTCCACCACGGTCGTACCGAGAGCGTCGGAAACCTCGTCCTCGCCATGGGTAGAAGCCGCAACGGCTTCGGCCTTCCCGTGCAGGGGCCGACGATCCGCCTCATCTTCCTCGCGGCGATTCCCGAAGAGATGAACAACGAGTACCTGAGGATCCTCGGGGCCATTGCCCGCGTCTGCAGTGAACCGGAGAGCATGGAGCAGCTACTGGCCGCTCCCGACGCTCCCTCCATCCTCCAGGTACTCGAGAAAGGATGCCGTCAATGAGCGACTCCACTTCCTCACCCATGCTGGAGGTGCGTGACCTGAAGGTCCACTTCCCCGTCCGCTCGGGCCTGCTCCGCCGCCAGACCAGCGTCTTCAAGGCGGTCGACGGCGTCAGCTTCAGCGTTCCCGCGGGCAAGACCGTGGGACTCGTTGGGGGGAGCGGTAGCGGCAAGACCACGATTGCCCGAACGCTGGTGAAGCTCATTCCCGCAACCTCCGGTGAGGTTCTCTGGAAGGGAGAGAACATCCTTCCGATGACGGAAAAGGCCTTCCGCCCCCTCCGCCGCCGCATCCAGTACATCTTCCAGGATCCCTTCGGCTCGCTGAATCCCCGCATGAACATCGGATCGATCATCGGCGAGGCGCTCGAGATTCACTTCAAGGCGCTTTCCGCCTCCGAGCGCTCCGACCGGGTCGCCGCCCTCCTGCGTCGTGTCGGCCTGAAGCCGGAGATGATGGGACGCCACCCCCATGAGTTCAGCGGCGGCCAGCGCCAGAGGATCGGCATCGCCCGCGCCCTCGCCGTTGAGCCGGAGTTCCTCATCTGCGACGAGCCTGTCAGCGCCCTCGATGTCAGCGTGCAGGCCCAGATCGTCAATCTCCTGCAGGATCTGCAGGAGGAACTCGGCCTCGCCCTCCTCTTCATCGCACACGACCTCGCCGTGGTGGAGCATATCAGCGACTCCGTGCTCGTCCTTCACCGCGGAAAGATCGTCGAGTCGGGATCCGCCCGCGAGGTGCTGGAGAATCCCCGGGATCCCTACACCCGCGAACTCCTCGCCGCCGTCCCCACTCTCTGACCGATCCATGAATACCCTTCTGCTCGCGCGCAAGTTCCGCGCCCTGAACAAGCCCCTCTTCTTCCTCATGCTGGCGCTCTCGGCCTTCGGAATCTACGCCATCTACAGCGCGACCTGGATGCGCGACACCCCGTTCTGGAGCAGTCAGATCCGCTGGATGCTCATCTGCCTACCGGTCTTCTTCTTCGTCGCCTTCAACGACTACCAATGGGTCCGCTTCGGCGCCCTCCCTGTCTATATCCTGAGCGTCATCCTGCTCATCCTAGTCTTCTTCATCGGGGTGAAGGTCTTCGGTGCCCGCAGTTGGCTCAACCTCGGCTTCGGGAATTTCCAACCATCCCAACTTGCCATCTTCGGCGGCGTCCTGCTCTTCGCCCTCTTCCTGAGTCATTACCCCGACATGAATCCGGTGCTCCGCATTCTGGTCTGCCTCGGTATCACCGCCGTTCCCTGCGTGCTGATCCTTGTCCAACCCTACCTCGGCGGAACCCTCGTCTGGATGCCTGTCCTCTTCGCCATGCTCTATGTGGCGGGAGTCCAGAAGCGTTATCTCTTCGTCATGGTTCTCATGGGACTGATCGCCCTCCCGATCATGTTTTTCTTCGGAATGAAGCAGTACCAGAAGGATCGCCTCACCGTCTTCCTCGACCCCTCGCTTGATCCGCAGGGAGCTGGATGGACCATCAACCAGTCGCTGAACGCCATCGGGAGCGCCGGTTTCTGGGGCAAGGGATTCAAGGCTCCCAACACGCTGAATGAACTCGGCTACCTCCCGAGCACCATCGTCCACACCGACTTCATCTACTCGGTCTTCGGGGAACAGCACGGCTTCCTTGGCGCGCTCATCCTGATCTCCGTCTTTGCCGTTCTCCTCCTCACAGGACTCTACATCGCCTCCCAGGCGCAGGATCTCCTTGGGCGACTCCTGGGCGTCGGCATCGTGATGCTCCTCTTCACCCACACCTTCATGAATATCGGCATGACCGTCGCCGTCACCCCGATCACCGGACTTCCCCTCCCCCTGGTCAGCTACGGCGGCTCCTTCCTGCTCATCACCATGGCCTGCCTCGGACTGCTCCAGAGTATCTGGATCCACCGGAAGCTGGTGTACTGATGAGGCTGAAAGGATGAGGGATAAATGATGAAGGATGAAAAAGGGAGCGAGGGAATCCAACTAATCCATCATCTTCAGTTTGGTGGCGATAGAGCTCTCGCATCGCTTGTACCGTTCAGGCCTTTTGCCTTCATAATTCATCCTTCATAATTCATCCTTTCCCCTCCCATGCGCATTCTCTCAGGCATCCAGCCCACGGGCCTTCCCCACCTCGGGAACTACTTCGGCATGATGAAGTCCGCGATCGAGCTGCAGGAGAAGGGCGAGGCCCTCTACTTCATCGCCGATCTGCACGCCCTCACCACGGTCCGTGATCCCGAGGCCTTGCGCAAAAACTCCCGCGAGGTGGCGATCGACTTCCTTGCCTGCGGTCTCGACCCCGCGAAGGCCTGCCTCTTCCGCCAGAGCGACGTCACCTGCATTCCCGAACTCGCATGGATCCTCTCCACCGTCACCCCGATGGGACTGCTTGAGCGCTGCCACTCCTACAAGGACAAGATCGCCAAGGGCATCCATGCCTCGCTCGGACTCTTCTCCTACCCCGTGCTGATGGCCGCCGACATCCTCGCCTACGACAGCGACGTCGTTCCCGTCGGCAAGGATCAGAAACAGCACCTCGAGGTCACCCGCGACATTGCGGTGAAGATCAACGAACTCTACGGCGAGATCTTCAAACTCCCCGAGCCGATGATCCGTGACGAATCCTCAGCGATTCCCGGCACCGACGGCGCCAAGATGAGCAAGAGCTACGGCAACACCGTCGAGCTCTTCCTCGAGGAGGGCGCGCTCAAGAAAAAGATCATGGGGATCCAGACAGACTCCACCCCCGTGGAATCCCCCAAGCCCCTCGAGGGCTCCGCCATCCTCGGCATCTACCGCCATGTCGCCTCCCCCTCCGACTACGCCACCATGGAGGCCGACTTCCTTGCCGGCGGCCTCGGCTACGGTGACTTCAAGAAGCGCCTCCTCGGAGCCGTCCGCGACTACTTCGCCCCGATGCGCCAGCGTCGCGACCAATTCGCCTCCGATCCGGCCGAAGTCGACCGCATCCTGGCCCAAGGAGCCGAACGGGCCTCTGCCATCGCCACCCCCGTCATGGAGCGCCTCCGCAAGGCGATCGGACTGAAGTAACGTCACAGATCCCTTGACTCCACCCTCCCGGTTGATAAGTTCTTACCTCTCGACGCGGGGTGGAGCAGCCCGGTAGCTCGTCAGGCTCATAACCTGAAGGTCGTAGGTTCAAATCCTACCCCCGCCACCAATTTCAAAACCCGTAGTAGTTCAAAAAACTCTACGGGTTTTTTATTTGCTTGGTCGATGTCCGGTCACGCCTAGGGCATCCGCAGGAAGGTCGGCATGGGTCAGGGTTTCGTAGTTAAGATTCCAATCACTCCTCGAGGCCATGGGACGTATCTGCTCTGTGATTAGTTTTTCGGTGTTAGGTAAAGTCATGCCCACACGATTGTGATAATGATTGTATCCGATTTCCCAGGTATCAAAACGGTCGGCCGTGGGAATATCGTTGGTACAGACGCCAAGCATCGAACCGGCAAGAAACTGTTTTGCCAGAAGTTCCATCGCCGTCGTGTAACGAAGACTGTTTTCAGCATAGACATCAATTCCCTGGTGCCATGCAACCTCGCTCGCATGAAGAGCCGAGCCTAACGCAAACTGGGAATGATGCCCGTTATCACGGCATGTTTCCTGATTAAGGCCGTCGATCCACTTGGAGGGATTTGACCAGAATTTTCGGGTATTTCCATTGTCACCAGCAATCGGAACCGGTTGGGCACCATCGGAACTCAGATAGAAATAGGAGGGGGTCCGGGCTTTCAGACGGGCCAGACCCATGCGAAATTCATCCTCGTCCTCATTAAAAACAGCGATCTGCATTATTGCGTCGATCTGGGTAAGGTCGACATTTCCGTTCCAGTTGCTGGCCGTGTTCAACTGGGGATAGAAGGCCAACCTGAACATCTGTTGAAGTTTTTCCACCTGTTTTGGCGACCATTCCGAATACTGGCGCATGATCTCTGCCGACGATGCGAAAACCGAGCCTATCCACCCCGCCTGCAAGCGATCCTGATCAGAACCGGCATTGAAAGACTGAAGTTTTGCCCATGAGTCCAGAATTGCCACAGCCCGCTTCGCATAAGTTTCATCCCCGCTAAAATACCACAGAAGTGCCTGCGTGTAGGCGGCGATGGCATCGTCACGGGAGATGGCGGCGTCTTTAGTATTCGAGTTGATCGCAGTCAACCCATGAGGACTGCGGGACGCATAAACGGAGTTCTTGATTCGGTCGAATTCCCCCTTCCATGGCTGGGCTCCGGCCCTGATCTTCTCCTTCACAAAGTCCAACTCATACTTGGAATCAAGCGCGCCAGGATGGACAAAGTCCATTCCGGAAGCCG
>Ga0208496_1000121_pt1 | contig 25969 bp, 23 predicted proteins | sample CryBogmetaGMA2M_FD_184552 | JGI IMG/M metagenome (GOLD analysis project Ga0208496, IMG submission 184552) | Freshwater microbial communities from Crystal Bog, Wisconsin, USA - MA2M (SPAdes) | ecosystem: Environmental > Aquatic > Freshwater > Lake | place: Crystal Bog, Wisconsin, USA | collected... | reverse complement strand
AGCCAATCCCGCCGTTGAGTAGGCCGTGCCGTCATCAGCAATTTCAATCCGCAAGTCTGCACGGTGACGCGCTGCGAGTTCGAAGTCCCTTCCCGAGGCAACCGCGCCGGCCCATTGATCTTCGGTGCAGCGACCACAGAAGACACAACGTGCAAGGTCAAGGGCTAGGTGGTGCCCATTGGCATCAAGATGTTCCGATAAAGCAGCCGTCGGACAGAGTTCGGGCGGAGGCAAGCCATTGCTTGAGTTAAATAGTGGCTGCCCACGAAAACGTTCCGGCGGTACATTCGGCTCTTTGGGGTAGTTGGTCGTGACCACTCCGGTGCGCAACGCATTAAAAAGTATTCTCAACATGTCAGCGATCGGTACACGAATAGCACAGTTCAAAGCTCTTATTGACGAGCGGAAAATCCGGGACGATGGATGTCTCGGCGGCTAGTGCCACTGCGGGCCAGTTGTGGTAGCTCGGCGAGCGTAGATGGTATCGGTCAACGCGGCCTTCTGCATCGGTGCGCAGCCAGTGGACCGCCTCGCCGCGTGGCGACTCGATGGCCGAAATCCCGATTCGCCCACCCGGCAGCGGTTCATTCATGCATACCTTTAACGGTCCCGGCGTTAATCGCCTGGCAAATTCGCCAACCAGCCGTATCGACTCCCTGACCTCTTGGGCGCGAACCGTCACCCGCGCCATCGCGTCCCCTGCCATGGCTGTCACTACATTCAGTTTGGGCGGATTAGACTCTAAAAAAGCCGCATGGGGATGGTCTCGACGGGCATCTCGGTTCACGCCGCTTGCCCGCGCGGCAACACCGGCGACGGCGAGGTCTTGCGCGGCTTGGTTTTGGAGGATGCCGGTATCGTCGAATCGATCTACGACGGACGGATTGGCTTCAATGCGCCCCATCAAACTATTAAACTCGACAAGTACTTCCTGTAGAGTGGCTGAGACAACTTCAAGGAGGTGGCTCGGAATTTCCAAGCGTACCCCACAGGGAATCACAATGCCGCGAAGGAAACGATTGCCGGCAAGCCGCTCGTTCATCTGTTGTAGGCGTTCCTTCAATCGCATTCCATTGGCAGTGCCATAGTGGAATGCCGCACCGGCGCAAATATTGCCAATGTCCCCAATGTGATTGTAGAGCCTTTCCAATTCCAGCGCGATGCTTCTGATTAGCCGTGCCCGTGTAGGCACATCGACACCGGCAATCTGTTCAAGTGCTTCGCAGTAACCTAAGCCATGAGCGACCGAGCAGACTCCACAGATGCGCTCGGCGATGTAGAATGCATCAAGCGGAGAAATACCTTCCATACGCTTCTCTAAACCACGATGGGTGTAAAACAGACGTGCGTCAAGAAGAAGCACCGTCTCGCCGCAGGAAGTGAAGCGGAAGTGTCCCGGTTCGATGATGCCAGCATGGATTGGGCCGACCGGGATTTCAAAGACTCCTTCGCCTTCGGCAACCATATGCGGAAACTCATCGGCGGGTTCAACGGGAACGCGTTGCGATCCGTCAAAAGACTTGCGGAACGGGAAGATGCCTTGCGGCCATCCGTCATGTAACACCAACGTGCGAGGGTCTGGATGCCCGACGGGAATAATCCCAAACAGGTCTCGCATCTCACGCTCATGCCAGTTTGCGGCTGGCACTGTTGTCGTCAGGGACGGCACTTCCGGGCTTGTGGCATCTACGGACACGACAAGCGTCACAAACTGGTCCGGGGCTTTGGGTGTAGTATGCTCGAAGACATAACGCACCTTCAGATCGCCATCCGGCATCGCCGTCTCGTCCGTTGCCACGATGGTGGCCAGCGTCATGGTGAATTGTCCAGTCAGCTTGGAGACTGCACTGGCAAGATCGTTCTTCTCACCGAGACGAACGGTTATGTCCGATGGCCGTGGCCCGGTTTCGGCATTGACTGAGCCAACCGCGCCGGCCCGCAGTACGTCTAATAGGGGTTGGTCAGCCAACGACTATCTCCGTGGCACGTTGCAGATACCCGTCGAAGGTTGCGGGGATGGTCAGCCCAAATAAGATCATGATGGCTGCGAGTAGTAGCATAGCGAACAGCGGGGAGAGCGCCTCGGGTTCACGGCTTGCCGTCGCTGTCGGCTTTCCGAATACCATCGCACCGGCATGGTGGAGCAGTCCGGCAAATATTATGACTGCCATGGCGAGGAAAATGGCGATGGATACCCAATCGCCGTGACCGATACCTGCTCGTAGCACCATCAATTCGCTGATGAAAATAGAGAACGGCGGTACACCTGCGAGCGACAAAAATGCAATCATGAGTAGTGTCGCGCCAGTTGGGGCGACAGTGAGCAAACCCTTGATGGATTGCAAGTCACGTGAATCGTAACGGGCTATGGCTGTGCCGGCGGCCATGAACGCGATTGCCTTGGTAATGCCATGGTTCACTACATGCAGCAATGCACCGTAGGTACCGACGGCACCGCCAAACCCGAAACCGAGAGCTATGATGCCAACGTGTTCTACGCTGCTATAACCTAAGAGGCGCTTAAGGTCACGCTGGGCTAAGATGAATGGCATTGCCACAACGACCGAGATGATGCCGAAAACTAGCATCACCTGCTGCGGAAATGCCGTACCGCAAGCAGCAGCAGTAATCATTTGGAAGCGGATTATTGCGAGGATCGCACACTTGATCAGGATACCCGAGAGTAGTGCCGAAACGGGTGTCGGGGCCTGACTATGGGCATCCGGCAACCATAAATGCATGGGTGCAAGCCCTGCCTTGGTCCCATAGCCGACCATCGCGAAAATAAAGCCGATTCGGACAATGCCGGGGTCAAGCCTAGGGGCGACATGCATGATTGCCGACCAACTCATTGAACTCGCCGCCCCCATTACATTGGAGGCGGCGGCATAGATAATCACCGTGCCAAAAAGTCCAAAAGAGATGCCGATAGTTGTCACAATAATGTATTTCCACGCCGCTTCCAAGCCATGATGATGGCCGTGGTAGCCAATCAGCACGGCCGAGGTGATTGTCGTCCCTTCCATCGCAATCCACAGGATTCCGAGGTTATCGGCGAGGATCGTCACAACGATGGTGGCGACGAAAGCATGTACGAGAGGGAAGTAATAGCGAAGCGTCTCAGCCTTCATATTGCCAACCTCAACCGCCTGTTTGAGCCAACCCACCGTGTAGATGGAAACCGCCAACGTGAGGACGGCGAGGAGCAAGAGAAAAATTAGCCCTAGATCGTCTATGCGGAATACCCCAAAAGCTTGTGGGCCACTGGCTGCCACCTCGCGGGCGAGGATGAAGGTGAGCACAGCCAAAACCGATGAACCACCAATATCCAAGCCGGAGAGAATAAGGCGGTTTCGCGTCGTAAGCATCAGCAGTGCCGTAACGGTCGGGACGAGCGGAAGAATCCAGATTAGCGTCTCAACCATTCATCATCCCCTCAGCCTATCTAGGTCCGCAATGTCGGCATCGACCGTCGAACGGACCCTAAGCACCATGATAGTCATAACCAGCACGGCGAGTATGACATCAAGGATAACGCCAATTTCGATGATTAGCGGCATGCCTTTATTCACCGCCATGGCCGTGAAAAATATGCCGTTTTCCGACGAGAACAGGCCAACCATCTGACTCAGTGCCGTCTTCCGGGTTGCCATGACCAGCACGCCATTCAGGGTGAGGGCGATGCCGACCGGTAGTGCATTGCCGGTGATGGTTTGGCGCACAGTATCTAGTGAAGCACTCAGATGGAAAGACATCACTACCACTACCATGGCGAGGGCCAGCGTTGCGAGGATGGGGATCACTGGTTCCACTTCGCGTTTCACGTCCATGCGCCGAATAACCCACAATAGCAGCCATGGCAACACTATGGCCTTGACGATAAGGGTGATGCCAGCGATTACCCAGAGATCCACATTCCCAGTGGCCGTAGCCAACACTGCGCCTGCAATGGCGATGAACAGCGACTGCGAGGCCACTGCGTAGATAGCACCGGATATCTGGCTTGCCGCGACGATCAGGATCATGGTGAACAGCAACAACCCACCGAGGTCGTCGATAATCGTATGAACTAATTCGATGCTCATAGTATCCTCAGCGCCAGTGACATTAGAGCGCACACGAAGCCAATGCCAAGATACTGCGGCACCTGGAAGAGCCTAAGTTTGGCGTAGGAGGACTCAATGACTGCAAGATAGACCGCTAGTACCAATATTTTCGCCACAAAAGAGACGGCTCCTAGGAGTAGCCCAATGACACCTGTACTCACTGCCCCGATGGGGAAAAAGAGCGCCGCCGCAAGCCCGAGAGTCACGATCTGGCGTGTGTGCGAAGCAAGCATCATGCAGCCAAGCCCTGGGCCGGAATGCTCCAATAGCATTCCCTCGTGTAGCATCGTCAATTCTAGGTGGGTGTCCGGGTTGTCCACTGGAATACGGCCTGTCTCAGCCGGGAGTAGCACAAGCATGGCTGCAAAGCCAAGGAAGTCTGCCGCGCGCCAAGTTAGAATCCAAGAGGTGCCGCGTTGCTCTGCAAGGATGCCTAGTTCGGTTGTACCGTGGGCCAGCGCGGTCGAAAAAACGACCATCATCAACACCGGCTCGACCAGCGGAGCTATCGTCATCTCCCGCGATGCACCCATGCCGCCAAAAGCGCCGCCAGCGTCCAGTGCGCCAACCGCCGTTAAAAATCGTGCTAGGGAGAGCAACCCGAGTAACATTAATGCATCGCCTAGCGGAAAGGCAGGCGGACCGGCTTGGACGACTGGGACGAGGGCGCCGGCAGCCATTGTGGTAGCCAGCACGAGAACCGGAATCGAACGAAAAAAGCCAGAGGCGGTATCCGCCTGCACCGTACCCTTGTTTAGCAGCTTGACGAGGTCACGGTAAGGCTGCAAGACACCCGCTCCTTGCCTAGACTGAAAGCGGGCTTTGAGTTTCTGTATGAAGCCTGTGACCAGCGGACCCAGCAGCACAAGAAGGAACATCTCCAATAGCACAATCTCAAGCGGTTTATCGCCTGTCATCTTTGCCCGCCTCCAAACACCAAGAGTGCCAAAAATAGCGCCCCTAGCACAAACCCGATGTACCCATGGATGCGCCCAGTGCTATTGTCGCGGATGGCTTTCGAGAGGGTCGTAATGCCATGCTGGACACGGTGATAAATCTGCGTCTCAGCCAAGTCAACGACTTCGCCGGTATAAACCAAGCGTTTGATGATATAGGGCGACCCTGCTGTCTCCTTGACCACTGACCGGCTAGGGCGATAGAGTGAGGCGAAGACGAGCCTGAGCGGTTTGGCAAAGGCTGTCGCTGTGTAGTCGAAGCGTGCCGTAGGACTCATTCCACAGGTCCATGTAGGTACTGTTCGCAACGGGGAAGGCCGCAACCCACGCCGCAGGAACCATGCGATAGGTAGCAGTGCCAACAACAGCAGGGCAAGCATCGTCATTGAAATGGCGGTGCCTTTCATCGCCCCCGGCAAAGCCAATGCCGTGGAAAGCACCAGCGGCCCATGGGCTGTCACGACCTCACTTGCCCCGTAGCCATGGAGCATTGCCATGGTCGGCGCGTCCAGTAGGCGCATCGCATACCCCGGCGCGACACCGAGCAACACGCACAATACCGCTAACCATGCCATGCCGGCTATCATTGACAGCGGAACCTCAGTGGCGTGTTCCGCGTGGGCCGTGCGTGGGCGGCCAAGAAAAGTGACCCCAAATGCCTTCACGAAACAAGCGGCGGCCAGCCCTCCAGTCAGTGCCAGCAGCGCAGCAGAAACGACGATAACTAGACCGGATGGCCCGCGAAAAATGCTCGCACCGCCGAGGATGGCTTGGAAAGTGAGCCACTCGCTGACGAACCCATTGAGCGGTGGCAAGGCCGAGATGGCAATGGCACCGAGCAGAAATAGCCCCGCCGTCCAAGGCATGTGCCGGGCGAGTCCTCCAAGCTCTTCCATGTTGCGGACATGGGTGCGACAAAGGATGCTGCCTGCACCAAGGAATAGAAGACCTTTGAAAGCCGCATGGTTGACCGTGTGCAGGAGTGCCGCAGTGAGCGCAAGGGTTGCGAGCGTACCGCCGACTTCCTCCCGGCGCCATAGGATCATCGCCAGCCCGACCCCGATGAGGATGATCCCAATATTTTCGACGCTGTGGAATGCCAGCAGGCGCTTAAGGTCGTGCTGCTGTAGTGCGTAAAGCACACCGAGCACGGCGGAAGTCGTGCCTAAAACCAGTATCGTCCAGCCCCATGACGAAGGTAACGGCTCAAACGCCGGGGCCAGAAGGTCGAAGCCAAAGCGCAATATTCCATAGATGGCAACCTTTAGCATGACACCCGACATCAGTGCCGATACATGACTCGGTGCTGCAGGATGCGCACGAGGGAGCCAAACATGCAGAGGAACCACCCCGGCCTTTGTTGCAAAACCCACGAGCGCCAAAAAAAACAAGGTCGTTCGAGCGCTATCGTCAAGCCCACTTGCCGCAGTGCGCAGGGCGGCAAAGTCGAATGCCCCGGCCCGTTCGGTCAACACTAAGAATGAAACTAAGAGCATGGCCGTCCCGGCATGGGTCATAATCATATAGAGCAACCCAGCCCTTGCGTTCTCGCCATCCGTATCGTCGGACACGACCAAGACATAGCTTGCCAGCGTCATGCCTTCCCAGCACAAAATGAAACTCAGAGCATCGCCCGCAGAGCAGAGGAACACCATGCAAGCTAGGAACGTGTTCAACGCCAGAACTTGCACACCCCGTCGCCCCGCCCCTGCTTCCGGTGAGTGCGCCTGGAGATAGGCTGGCCCGTAAATAGTCGCGGCAACCGCCACTAGGGAGATGACGAGCAGGAAATAGGCCGAGAGTCCGTCCACAACAAGCGAGAGTCGGGCAAACGGGAATAGATCTGGAAGTTGCAACGTTAGAGTTTGGACCGGATTGCCAAGAAGAATGCCTAGCGAGACGACAAGACCTGTTACGGCCCCCGCGAAAGCGGCGATATGCCCTACCACCAACGCAAGCCGACCCGACCAGACTGCAAGCAGCGACGCAAACGCTCCCGCTGCGTAGCAGGTGGCCATCACAAGGATACAGGTTAGTAGCGTTTCTTGGTTAGACGGCAATGGAATGATCAATCTGTATGAAAGGATGAACTCAACAAGATTTCTACGTTCTCAACATCAAACGGTTATTTGAAGAAGAGCCATAACTCTACACCGAATTTGCGCGAACAGGAGTAGACAGTCCATTGCTTGGCATAGAACAGCAATACCTTTTTGTGATGGCTTCCCGCCCTCCTTCAAAAGGGTCTTAGATAAAAACTTGAAGGCCACCGCGTTTTCAACAGCAAAGGGTTGCCAATAAAGCACGGTATCCAAGTAGGGTACGCTATGCGTACCTCCAGAATATGAATGTCACGCACAGCGGACCCTAGGGTTTGGCTTTCATCGTCGGGGGTGTCAACGAGCAGGCTTTGTCGGGTTACGCTAGGCTATCCAGACCTACTCTTGCGTAGATGATTTGATTGAAATGGGAGTGGTTAGCGCGTAATATTCCCCTTAAATTTATGATAGAAAATAGTGTTTCCGGGGAGCGCATAATATGGCTGATGACAATTCAGGCGGCAACTCAGGGGGTTGGTTTCCTAACCTTAATAACTTGTTGCTCATCCTGCTGGCTGGCACATTGCTTATTGGCCAACAAGCCTATCACGAATCCCGCCCTAGCAAGCCCGATGCTAAACCAGCCATTGCCGATGTCGATGCCAGGCTTTGGCAAGACCCCTTTGAAGCAGTCAAGCAGTATATCGAAAAAAATCCTAAGTCAGTCGAAGGAGATGGCAAGGATAGATTGCAAAATTTACAAAAGGATATCGAGGCGAAGCTCAAACTTGGCAATGACGACAAGGGCGGGGAACTGAATGTGTTGGCGGTGATGCTGCCCGGTGCACCTTATTACGAAGACGGTGAAATCCGCCGCCGCCTCCGTTATGCGGCATTATCAGGATTCAACGCGGCACTGCGTTACACACCGGAGAACCCCAACTATATCAATTTTTTTAAAATTGCAAAAAATGATCAAACGCTACCGGAACAGCATGTAGCCTATGAGTGGATGACCTATAAGCCGGATAATAAACTACCCCCGGTATTAATTCTATGGCTTGATAATGATAAATTTCGAGGCAAACCGCATCAGTTGCTGGTTAAACTATTGAAGAGGGTCCAAAACGCAAAAAATACGCAAAAACCCATTACATTTAAAGTTAACGTTCTTGGACCTTACGACTCCGATAATCTTCAGGATATGGTAAGGGAATTTGGAAAAACAAATATCGCAAATCACAAAGATTTATCCTTGAACTTTTATTCCCCGTCTGCGTCGGTGCAGGATTCTAGTCTGCTCAAAGACATACCCGGACTTAATGAATCATTTGAAGAAGATAATGGCTTAATTTTAACACATCCTGAATATTTTTTGTTCTTTAGGGAATTGTATGGTGATCAGTGTAAGCCTACAAGCATGCAATTGTTTTCAACATGTGCGGCTAGTCCACCAGAACTGTTTTGCATTGGAATTCCAAAAGAGCCATACTTTTTGGATACAATATATGTATCCGTTCAGTCATCCCTGCCTTTTCCTGTGAGCGCATACAACTTCTTCGCCAATTATTTAGGCAGGATGCTAACTCTTGAAAATTTACCAATATACAGTAATCTTCAGCAATTTTTTAAACAAAAGGGTGGGCTGAATTTTCTCCGAGTCAACTCTTCGGATCAACATCTAGCGGTTGCTATCAAACAAGAGCTTTTCAAGCGTGGCATTGCGGTTGGGGAAAATAGCCGGGTGCTTTTGCTTAGTGAATGGGACACTTTGTACGGTTTGCATTTGCCAGACACCTTCGCAGCAGAATTAATTAAGCCTTTTCCAGAAAATGGGACGAAGAATTACCCATTATTAAATAAATGCACTAGGGATGGAAATGAAGAGGCAAAATATAACGAAACGGATAAATTACAAGACGGGGGTCAAATATATGATGAAAATATTCAATGTGTTTTCCGTTTTAGTTATCTACGCGGCTTGGATGGGGAAAAAGCGAAATCCGGCGACAAGCCAACACCTAGCGGTTCGAAAAACGATGCTAAAGACAAGAACGGCCAGCCTAGGAACGGGGAAAATCTGGAAGATGCCGAAGGTGACAGCCAGTTCGATTATGTGCGCCGCATGGCCAATCAGATTGCCGAATTGGACGAACACATAAAGAAAGATAAGAAACTCGCCGCCCATGCAATCCAAGTCATCGGTATTCTCGGCAGCGATGTATACGACAAGCTGTTAATATTAGAGGCAATGCACGACAAGTTCCCCGATGCCATGTTCTTTACCAATGGCTTGGATGCCCGTTTTCTGCACCCAGAAGATTACAAATGGGCTAGAAACTTGCTTTTAGCTTCAACGTTTGACCTGACACTGGATAGGCAATTGCAACGGGATATTCCGCCATTTCGTGACAGCACACAAACCGCATATTTTTTAGCGACGGAAATGGCTATTGCGGGCATAGCCAAAGACGATCCAGTGGTGGGCGGCTATTGGCGTTTGCCAGATGAATATAAATATTTTTTCACCAATCAACTTGATTTACAAGAAGATTTTGACAAGTTACTTATGTATCCTCGGGTCAAAGAAGTAGGTAGAACAAGGTTTTCGGATGTTAGCTTTAATCCTACACCAAACAGTGTAACTGGTTTACCTAAAATTCATCCAAACTTATCAGATAAACAGGGGAACGGGCTTGAACTACATAAATTAGAGATTATTTTAAAAATTCTTAAATATTTATCATTGGGTATTATTATTATTTCATCACTATATTATTTTCGTATATCTCATGATTATTTAAGTAGCCTTAATGGTTTTTTATTCATTCTTTTTATGTTGCTTGTCTGTTTTTTTGTGCCGCACATTGTTCGTCTGCTCATCAATAAATCAGGTAGTTGGATAACTCAAGGATATGGTCTTTTGTCTTTATTATTTTTCATAGGGCTGATTTATCTTATTGTAATAGCGTTGCTTGCAATTTATAATAATTCCATTGAGAATGCTTTTAATGACATATTAAATAGCCCATCTAACGGTAATAAAGAGAAAAAACAAAAAAAATTATCTGATTTTATATTCACTTTGAGTATAATATTTATTGTGTTTGTTGGATGGTGGTTGTTTTGGGTGACACAACCAACGGCAACGGAATGGCTGAATGGCGGTGAGCAATATTCTTTTTCTGAAGGCATCAGTATGTGGCCGACCGAGGGGTTAAGGTTAATTGCTTTGGTTGTGACTAGTTATTTAATTATTGATGTTTATCGTTTTTGGGGCATTCCAAAATGGTTGACTACCCATAAAATAGATAAATTAGAAAAGTCGAATTTTTACGGTTGTAAACCATTAATACTTTGGGTTGAGTGGTGGAATACAAAATCGCGAATGTCTCGCCCCATGATCATGGCAATACTTTTCTTTTACATTGGGATGCTTTCGGTGTACAGTTTTGGCATGCCAAATATACCCCACAGGGGTGAAGCCATGTTTTTTTTGGACCATGTTTTGATGCGTGGATTGTTGGTGCCTGCTTACGCGCTTCTGCTTTTTCTAGTGGTTGATGCGGTTAATCATGCAGTTGTCTTGGTGGATAAATCCTTTCCACATGAAGATAAGCCAGACGAGCGCACCGAATGGCCTCGCGAAATACGCAGGTTTTATGCGCAGAAATTAGCCATAGGCGAGAACGAACTGCACGAATGGGTGAGCATGCGTTTCGTCAACGAACTGACCGAGGGCATTTACCGTATCATCGGGTATCCGCTGATCGTGTGTGTAATCATCGTCGTCGCGCGTTCCACTTATTTTGACAATTGGCATATGCCGATAGCACTGAAAGTTATCATTGGCTTTAGCCTGGGTATGTTGATTTTTTGTGATTATCGTTTGAAAGGCAAAGCCGATGAGGCACGCAGTAGTGCTTTGAAATGGCTAAGGCAGCGCGTAGTCTATTGCAATGGTCTTAAAAGCGATTCTAGCCGTAACAAGGGGCCGCAATTGGAAAAATTGATTGGCATGATCGAGAACTCGGAAAACGTGGTGTATCAATCTTTTTTCCAGCGGCCCATCTTCCGTAACAGCCTACTCATCGTGGTGGCCCTGTTGGCAGACTCTGTCGATTACACCGGCATTGCCAGCAAGCTATTCTAAGTAGAATTCAATTTAAGCAGAGCGCATAGTCTAAACATGGAGTGCAAGGCTTACCTTGCTCGAATTTACAAGTGGTTGGAAACCTTCGCAAGCTAAGCCTTGTACTCCATCAGTGCTTAACTTAATAGTAGCGAGGGGGTGAACGATTACAACTCAATAATATCATTTGTTAGGTATCCAAGCATGAAATGGCCCTTTTCCTTCAAAAAAAAGCCCCAGACCGACAATCAGGAACTGCTTGACCGTTACCGGCATTTTCGCTCGGTCAGCCGCGAATTGAATTTGACTCTCGTTAAACAACTACCCAAAGTTGCCGTGCCTGAATGCGGTAAGAAGCTGGGCCTATACAAAGCCGGCACATTGATTTTGAACAATGACGACGAGATTGCCATTCTGTACGATTATTGCCTGTACCATTATCGGCGCGGCGGAAAAAACGCCATCGAACGATATCTGAATAATTCGCCGCCTGAACCCGGCTCGACCGAAATGGCCATCCTAAAAGCGATGACGGATTCCTATCATTCGACATTTAAAGTCATTGACATCCATCCGCATCAAGGTGCAAGCCTACAAGACCTGTTGAGCCATAACATCATCAACTTAGTCGATATCAGCTTAAGCGAAACTGGATTCCCAGGGCTTGTGGTCACCGGTAGAGTCCTGCCGTTTGAGGGTTTCCATATGTCATCGGGTACGTTAATTCCATTGCCTGAAGCCGTGTATGAGGAAAAAATCATCCCCATCATCCGAAAATTCATTAAAACTGATGAAGCCGGGACCAAGGCTAAATTATCGGCTGGCCTAGAGGCTTCATTTACAGCGGAGCTTATTCGGGTTTCCCTGCAAGCCGGCGGCGCTGACAATATTTTTTACACAGATATTGAAACATAAATTAAAAACGCCAAATATGGATACTTACAATCATCAACATGCACTTGAACTTCTCCGCCTTGGCTCTGGTCGGGATGATGCCAATTTCCGCGAAGGCCAAGAAGACGCAATACGCCATATCGCCGAGGGCCGAAGCCGTCTGCTGGTGGTGCAGAAGACGGGTTGGGGCAAAAGCTTTGTGTATTTCATAGCCACAAAACTGTTACGCGAAGCCGGTCACGGCCCTGCCCTACTGGTTTCGCCGTTGCTGGCATTGATGCGCAACCAAATCGCCGCCGCCGAACGCATGGGGGTCCGCGCCACCACAATCAACTCGGACAACCAAGGCGACTGGGAAGGAATAGAGGAAAAGCTCAACAGGGACGAAACCGACATTCTGCTAATTTCACCTGAGCGTTTGGCGAACGGGCGTTTCCGTTCTCAAGTGTTGGCTGGCATAGCGGCACGAATTTCCTTGCTAGTCATTGACGAGGCACACTGCATTTCCGATTGGGGGCATGATTTCCGTCCTCATTACCGTTTACTGGAACGCATCGTCAAAACGTTGCCGCCGAATTTAAGACTGCTGGCAACCACGGCCACTGCTAATAACAGGGTGATGGACGACCTCATGGCGGTGCTTGGACCCAATTTGGAAGTATCGCGTGGCGACCTGAGCCGCGCCTCGCTGACCCTGCAAACCCTGCGCCTTCCAGGTCAGGCGGAACGTCTGGCTTGGCTGGCCGGGCAAATGTCCACGCTGCCGGGCCATGGCATCATCTACACCTTAACTGTTCGTGACGCGAATCTAGTCGCCGACTGGCTGAAATGGCAGGGCTTCAACGTCGAGGCTTACACTGGGCAGACAGGAGAACGCCGGGAGTCGCTCGAACAAGCCCTGCTGGACAACCGGGTCAAAGCGCTAGTCGCCACCACGGCATTGGGAATGGGTTACGACAAGCCCGATCTGGCTTTTGTGATCCATTACCAGACACCTGGTTCGGTGGTTGCCTATTACCAGCAAGTGGGCCGTGCCGGACGCGCCTTGGATGCCGCCTATGGCATATTGCTCAGTGGCGAGGAAGAAACCAATATAAACGACTACTTCATCAAGAGTGCCTTTCCGACTCGTGGAGAGGTTGCCGAAGTTATCCGGGCATTGGAAGCGGCCCCTCACGGTTTGTCGGTCCCTGAACTCATGGGACGGGTCAACCTTGGCTATACCCGCATCGAGAAGACCATTGCCTTGCTCGCCCTCGAATCGCCCGCACCCATCGCCAAACAAGAAAGCAAATGGCAATTGACCGCAGCCCGTCTGGGCGAAAACATTTGGCGCAGGGCCGAACGACTGACCGCGTTGCGCCGAGAAGAACAGGCGCAAATGCAACAATACGTCGGCTTGACGGAGGGGCACATGGCCTTCCTGATTAACGCTCTCGACGGAGACCCCTCACTTGTCAAGCCGCCGACTTTGCCGCTCTTGCCGTCACAAGTCGATCCCAAGCTGCTACAAGATGCCATTGCCTTCCTGCGCCGCACCAGTTTAGACGTGGAACCACGCAAACTATGGCCTGCCGGGGGTATGTCGCAGTATGGTTTAAAAGGCAAGATCGCCACCGAACTTCAGGCGCAACCGGGCAAAGCCTTGTGTCTATTGGGCGATGCTGGCTGGGGCGATTTGGTGCGGCGGGGAAAATTCCACGATGGACGCTTTGCGGACGAACTCGTCGAGGCTTGCGCCAACCTGTTTCGGGAGTGGAATCCACAAGTCGGGCCAACTTGGGTAACCTGCATTCCGTCTTTGCGCCACCCCAATCTTGTGCCTGATTTCGCAGTACGCCTAGCAACGGCTTTGGGATTGCCGTTTCACACCGTGTTAGCAAAAACAGACCCTAGGCCCGAACAAAAAACTATGGCAAACAGCGTTCAGCAAGCACACAATCTTGACGGTTCACTGGCTATCTGTGTGGATAGGCTGCCTCGCCGGGGACCAGTGTTGTTGGTGGATGACATGGTGGATTCGCGTTGGACGCTGACCGTTGCCGCATGGTTGTTGCGCACCCACCGGGGCGGTGACGTTTGGCCTTTGGCCTTGGCTCAAACAGGACACGATCAATGAATTCCGCTTTGTCCCCGAACACACAAGCTATTTTGCTGCTGACCGCCCCGCTAATCGCTGGCAAAGGCAAGGATTCGGCTGAACTGCTGACCCCAGTAGAATATAAACGCTTGGCCCGCCATCTGCGCGACTTGCAACGCCAACCGGCGGATTTCTTATCGCCTGAGTCGGCAGAACTGCTAAGCGCCTGTACCAGCGTGATTGATGAAATGAGATTAAGGCGTTTGCTTGATCGCGGCTTTCTGTTGAGCCAAGTGGTCGAACACTGGCAAACCCGTGCCATCTGGGTGGTGAGCCGGGCCGATGCCGAATACCCCCGTCAGTTGAAAACACGATTGCGCGAGGATGCCCCGGCGGTGATTTATGGCTGCGGCGACAGGAGCCTGCTGGACACCGGCGGGTTGGCGGTGGTGGGTTCGCGGCATGTGGATGAGTCCATGCTTAATTACACGATGGACATAGGCCGTCTTTGTGCCAAATCGGGTAGGACGCTGGTTTCCGGTGGCGCCAAGGGCATAGACCAAGCGGCGATGCGCGGTGCATTGGAAGCTTGGGGCAAGGCCATCGGCATCTTGGCGGATAGCCTAGAAAGAACGGCGATGAACCGCGAACACCGCAACCAGCTGTTGGATGGACGCTTAGTGTTGATTTCCCCCTACGACCCGAACGCCGGCTTTAACATCGGCAACGCCATGCAACGCAACAAGCTCATTTATGCGCTGTCAGACGCGGCCTTGGTGGTCAATGCCGATTTAAACAAAGGCGGAACTTGGGCCGGGGCGTTTGAACAATTGGACAAACTCCGCTTGGTTCCGGTTTATACCCGCTCCACTGGCGAGTTGGGAAAAGGCTTGGAAGCGTTAGCCGAAAAAGGTGCGCTGGCTTGGCCTAACCCTGAGGACACGGAAGGATTTGATGCTGTATTTGATGTCAAGAAATCAGGTTCCATAGATTGAGTCCAACATACAGGAAGCTATCGCATTATTTTTTTCAATAAATCTGTCTAATTCAAACTTGTACGGCCCTGACGCGGGTCTGGATTTGTCATCCCGACCCAAACGTTATGTCCACAGGCCAGAGTCCTGCCATTGCACAAAACGTTACAGACGGGATTACAAATCCCGTCCGGCGGAGTTACGAGTTGTAGGGCGGATACAGGGATGTGATCCGCCGAATGCTGACGGCCGCCATAGCATTCGGCGGAACCCGTCCATGGTTCCGCCCTACGGACCTGAAAAGGCGTTGCAATTATAACAGCCGTTATACTTTTAATTGCAACCAAAACTATTAAAGTGGTATATTTTATACGGATTTTATTGTTGCTTAAATCATATTTTATTAATGGTATTAAAAAGATGAATCGATTCAATAAAAATATACTAGTCGACCATACAAAAGACAATAATCCTATTAGCCATATCTCCATGCTTAATAAGTTTAAAGAATAATATGATGCAAAATAGGCTATAATTGCAGTAAGAAAAACACTAGCTCCTAATTGCTGTCGGCGAGATATTTCGGAATAAGGACACTTTGCCAGCACATCCAAATCTGTACCGGAGCACCAGAGAAAAAAATCTGATAGTGTTTGGCTGATGTTTAATACTTGGTTTTTACGCACAGAAATTACTCATTTATATTTTCTGAAAGCTAAGACAATTAACTAAATTAAAATAATACATAAGCTTTGTATTGAAGTTTTTTATATTAACATCTAAGCCGCTTCCCGAATCCGCATATCCACGCATAAACCCGCGCAAACCGCTGTGATAACCAAATCATCAAGAGTGAACTGATTGACTTTCCCTAAATCTAGGCAGTGTCATGCCCAACTGGCGGACTGCTTCGGCGGTAGGGTTAGGAATGGAGTTATGTTATTGATCTATCGTATAAAAGCTAAGCCAATCGGTAGCTAGCATAGGTTTATCATTGTCATCTTCATGAGATCACCGTCAAAGTCCTAATTGCTTGCGGATTAACTCGCACAAGCTTTCTTGAATTTCTGGATGCCTAGGAACGGGTACTTGCTTTCCAGTTTTCGGATTCGCAAAGATGTCGTGCTTTTTACCGTGCCTTTTCAGAAAACATCCTGCATTCGTCAGTTCACGTATGAAGTTCCCTGTTTTCACGCCACTTCCAGAAGGATTTCCTTGAATTTGGATTCTGGATGCATAGCCTCGTCGTCGAGCATGAGGGCATACGCTTCGGCGATGTTTTCTTCCAATTCGTCCAAGGTTTCTCCCTGGGAAAACACACCGGGTATCTCTTTTAATTTGCCTATGTACCAGCCATTATCGAACCAATATTCAAGAGTAAAGTTATGTGTCATGGTACATTCTCCATAGTTTAAGTTTTTCGTGTTCAATTAAATATCAAGCCGCTTACCTAATCCGCATATCCACACTTAACCCGCTCGAACCGCTGAAACAACCAAATCATCAAGCGTGAACTGGTTGATTTTCCCTGTCATCAAGTCATCGAGTCTTGGTTGTGTCATGCCCAGATGGCGGGCTGCTTCGGTGGGCGGGTATTGCCGATTCTCGATGCGCTCTCGAATCTCCATCATCAATCGGGAGCGCATCTTCATATCTTCCACCATTACCGGGGTTTTTTCCAAGGCATCCCATAAGCTGTTGTAGGTGGTATTCATCGTGCTAACCTCAATTAATTAAGTCTTTTTCGAGCTAGGTCCAAATCGGTTTGAGATTTTTTTGTGATTTCTTTTCAAAGGCATGCCCTCCACAATTCACCACACCTTCGGCATAAAATCCTCATCATTGCGGATGACCAAATCCTCGCAGCTTTGACCGATGACAAAAAAGCCCTTGATGGCAGCGTAAGGCGCCACATTGTCGGGGATCACCATCGCCGCCACTGCCCCCATGACTTTGAAACCGGCATAGCGGGGCAGCAGCCTTTTCAGCTTGGCGAGCCGATCTAGATGCTCGTTCACATCGTCAATTTTCAAATTGCTTTTGCACTCTACAGCGACCGCCTCGCTGTCATTGACCACCATCAGATCGATTTCCAAGCCTTCTTAGCCACGCTGCAGCGTGACATTCTGCTGAACCTCGTGGACGGCAATACCACGCCCTTGAAATAAGCGCACAGCAGCAGGCCGAACAGCATCTTCGATGAAATCGCTTAGACGGTTGCCGAGTTTACCAATGCTGGCAGACACTTCTTTAATCTTTCTGTCGGTTGCATCCGACATTTCCCAGAATATTCGGCGAATTTCCTTAAGTTCTTGACGACCCTCTTGCAATTGCCCCTCGCTTAGTTTGAATCTTTCTGCTGTTTCCTTGAAACTTTCGTCTGTCTCTTTGAACAGTCGCATAATTTCATCGTATGTGGGTTGAGTCGTGGACATGGATTTATTCCTCAATCAGAAGCTTCAGACTAAAGCCATTCTAGCCACTCGACAGCAAAAAGGGCAATAAATCATGTCATTTATTGCACTGATTGGTTTAGACTTGCCTTTGAGTGGATGAAGGCAAGATCAAAATTTCTCCAACAACGCCACTGCCATGCTCGATATCCCCTCGCCGCGCCCCTCGAAGCCCATTTTCTCGGTGGTGGTGGCTTTGACATTGACGCAATCCAAGTTTCTCCCCCCCAAATCAGCGGCAATGTTTTCCCTCATCAAGGGAATATGCGGGGCCATTTTCGGTGCTTGGGCAATGATGGTGACATCGACATTGACAATCCCATAACCCAAACTTTTCAATTTGGTAACGACATCACGCAATAAAATGCGGCTGTCGATGCCTTTGAAGGTGTTGTCGGTATCGGGAAAATGCTTGCCGATATCGCCCAAGGCGGCTGCGCCAAGCAGGGCATCGCACAAGGCGTGAAGTGCCACATCGCCGTCGGAGTGTGCCGCCATGCCTTTTTCATAAGGGATGGAGACTCCGCCGATGACGATATGGTCGCCTTCTTTGAATTGATGGGCATCGTAACCTTGGCCTATTCGCAGCATTGTTGCTCCAGGTAGAATGCGGCCAAAGACAAATCTTCGGGCCGGGTGATTTTGATATTGTCAGGACGGCCCTCGACAATACGCGGTGTGTGGCCTTTCAGTTCCAAGGCGCTGGCTTCGTCTGTGACCGTCAGCCCCAATTCAGCGGCTGATGAGAGGGCATCTTGAAGCGCACCATAACGAAACATTTGCGGAGTCAGCGCCCGCCAAACATGTTTGCGATCCACAGTATCGACGATGATTCCGTCACTCACGCCTTTCAGTGTATCGGAAGATGGCAGGGCAAGAATGCCGCCCACCGGATCATGCTCCAACTGTTCAATCAAGTTCAATATGTCGGATCGGGTGATGCAAAGCCTTGCAGCATCATGCACCAACACCCAATCGTCGGCACTGGCAAGCCCTTCCAAGCGATTCAATGCAGATAACACAGAGTCAGCCCTTTCCTTTCCCCCATCGGCGACGAGGATTCGCGGATTGTCGGCAAAGGGCAGATCCGGCCAGAAACCGTCCTCACGCCCTAACGCCACCACCACGGCAGACAAGGCTTCGACGCTAAGCAAACGTTCCAACGTATGTTGTAAAACCGGTTTGCCGGACACGGGAAGATATTGCTTTGGGATGTTTGCACCCATGCGCTTGCCCACACCGGCCGCCGGCACCACTCCCCAAAAAGCATGTCTGAGGCTCATTGTTCAACCTCATCAGGGGATTTGTCGGGCGCGGGTTCGGGCGTTAGAGGCTCAGCCTTGATGGGTTTGGGGGCTGCTTTAGGCTTGGGATGGGTCTTCTTTGATTCCATTGGCTGATTTGAAGGCTTGCCGGTTGTTTCGGAGACTGTTTTTTTCGCCGGTGGCTTGGATACGGCAGGCTTGGGAGTGTCTGCCAGATGGTTTTTCTGTTTTTGGTGGGTTTTCTCTTTTTTAGAATTCTTCGCCGCATCGGGCGACTCGTCTTTAACGGCAGGTTTTTCAGGTGAAGGGGAAGTTGAGGGTTCGGGTTCGTGCTGGGGGTCTATGACCTGCACAAATTCCTCGCCCACCATAATCATCCCCAATTCATGCCGTGCCCTTTCCTCAACTGCATCAAGACCTTGCTTGAGGTCCATCACCTCGGCTTCGAGGGCGGCGTTGCGCTCGCGGCGCATCGCCCCCTCTTGCCTCAGTTCGGCGATGCGGTCATTCAAGTGCCTCAATTCCCGCACATTGCCTTCGCCGTACCATAGCTTGTATTGAAGCAGGCCGATCAGCAGTAATAAGAATGCAGTGACCTTTTTCACAACGCAAATGCTATTGAGGTTTAGATTGCCAGTTTAAACGCATTACGACCGGCAAAAATAGCCTTGCCACCCAGTTCTTCCTCGATTCTCAACAGGCGATTGTACTTGGCGACACGGTCGGAGCGGCTTAACGATCCGGTTTTGATTTGCCCCGCGCCCGTTGCGACAACCAAATCGGCAATGGTCGTGTCTTCGGTTTCGCCGGAACGATGTGAAACGACAGCGGTGTAGCCAGCGTCTTGGGCCATCTGGATCGCTGCCAAGGTTTCGGTCAGTGTACCGATTTGGTTGACCTTGATAAGAATGGAGTTGGCAATATGCTTGTCAATGCCTTCTTTCAATATAGCCGGATTGGTCACAAACAAATCGTCACCCACCAACTGAATTTTGCTGCCCAGCTTTTCGGTCAGTATTTTCCAACCGTCCCAATCGCCTTCGGCCATGCCATCTTCTATGCTGATGATCGGATACTTGGCAACCCAACAGGCAAAAAAATCGGCGAATTCAGTGGAATTGAAAGATTTGCCACCCTCCGACTCCAACACATAGGCACCATCCTTATAAAACTCGGAACTGGCCACGTCCAAGCCCAAATAGATATCTTTGCCCGCCTCATAACCGGCATTCTTGATGGCTTCTAATATGACACCAAGGGCTTCTTCGTTGGAGGACAGGTTGGGGGCAAAACCGCCTTCGTCTCCGACCGTGGTGGCAAGACCTTTGCCACTAAGCACTTTCTTCAGGCTGTGGAAAACTTCCGTGCCGTAGCGCAGGGCTTCGCGGAATGTCGGTGCGCCCACCGGCAGTATCATGAACTCCTGCAAATCGACGCTATTGTCGGCGTGGGCACCGCCGTTGATGATGTTCATCATTGGAACCGGCAGGATGAACTGGCCGGTTTTGTTCAGATATTGATACAAAGGCTTGGCGTTTTCCTTGGCCGCCGCGTGGGCGTTGGCGAGGGAGACGGCAAGCAATGCATTGGCACCAAGACGGGCTTTGTTGTGGGTGCCGTCCAGTTCGATCAAACGGTTATCCAGCCCTTCCTGGTCGTTGGCATCCAGCCCCACGACCGCGTTGCGGATTTCCGTTTTTACATTCTCCACGGCCTTTAGCACACCCTTGCCTATATAACGGGCTTTATCGCCGTCGCGCAATTCGATGGCTTCACGGACGCCCGTGGAAGCACCGGATGGCACGATGGCGGAGCCGACTACGCCTGATTCGAGAATCACGTCGGCCTCGACAGTCGGGTTGCCCCGTGAATCGAGTACTTCGCGCGCTTTGACTTCTACGATTTTGCTCATGTTCTAACCTTTGTTTTTTATGGAATAAAGCCTTAAAAGGAGACCGTTATGGTTTATGGCACTTCAAAAGTGCTGCAAACATTGTCACATTTGCGTCTTATCGCTGCATTGTAACCAAATAAAGGTGTAAATTTTGCTAATTGTATCAATATTAAGGCCATCAAGCATCATCATCTTCAAGGGTGAAAGCACCATTAATGAATAGGCCGAAAGAGACATTTAAGCGTTGAAAAATTAACATTTGGCAACCTAACCCTATACATATGCAAATTTAGGTCTACAATGAAAGGTTGATATCTGGTAGTTAGCGGACCTGAGCCTGTTAGTGGGAAGTTCTGTGGATGAGTTTAGACGACTAAGCCGGAGGTCTAATGGTAACACTGTTCGCTATCCAACCTAAACAAGGGGGTTGACATAGCCAACAATGCACTCTCGGCGTAATATGCACGGCACGATGCCTGAACCTTTGCCAACTGTTCACACATCGAAATATCAGGCTTTTGATCCTCGGTAAGGTTTACTGGGGGTCAACACCGCCGCGTCAACGGCCCCAGCGAACCGGCACATGGGCCAACCCGGTGAGTTTGATGGTGGTTTGAGCGAGCCAGGGTAAGCATGTCCCGAGCAAAGTCGAAAGACGATGAGTTCCTTGCAATTTGTAGGTTGAGTTTCGGATATGCCGCAACCCAACCAACAAGATGTAAATCCGAATTACTGAATACTTTCTCAAATAGTAATGAACTAAAAACAGATGAAAACCATCTGTTGGTAATCTATGATAGAGACTCACATTTACGCAAATACTTAGAAAATGATGATAATAAAGATGTAATTACTAAATTTTATAATAAGATAGAAAAAACAACCTTGTTATTGCAATAAGAGGTCCGTAGGGCGGAACCATGGATGGGTTCCGCCGAATGTTGGGGGCATGTTCGTATTCGGCAAATATGTCCCGATTCGGCGAATCACCTCCCTGTATCCGCCCGATGTTTAAATGAGTGCCCTTAGGTGTGAACCACAGGTACAGCGGCCTTTTTCATAAAATTCGGGTTTTCAATCTTTTTGTCGGGCGTTAAACCAAATTGGGCGCATCCCAAAGTCATTTCATAAGGGATGATGGCGCCAACCCCCCTGCTTTTGTTATAGACTCTCCACCATGCATTATCATCATCCAAATTGATATCACGCGATGTAGCATCACGGTAATTAGCTTCAAGCTCATGTATTATTTGCAAACTCGTAGGACAATATAGCCTTGGATCAAAAAACCAAGGGCCTATGGAGTCGGTCGACGTCAGCACCCCTATGGCGGCGTGAATATCCAAGTCCCGCATGACTAGCAGGGAACGAAGCGACTTTGGAGCGGGACCGTCCGCAATCGCGTAATAGATTTCCCCTGTGCAGCTAATCCCAACCGACCGAAAAAAACTTACATCCAACAGGTAAAGTAAATAAAAAAGCTTAATCGGGTCGTTGCGTGATATTTTCGCAAAACGGTGCGCGGAATTTACCAAACGGTCGCGGTCTAGATTTCTTTGGGTTCTATGTTGCATGACAGGTTGTTCCGAATGTCGTTCGCCATTTAAAAAGGGCTTTGTCCGCCTTTGCGCGTTAAGGCCTCATTCTTTAGACCTTAGGGGACACCCCAATTAAAGTTAGCAATAACTACGCCTAATGACATAGGCGCACACTGACAAGTGATTATCCGGTAAGTGTGCGCGATCAAAAGTGCTGCGTAAGTGCAAGGCTTGCCTTGCAAGGGCAGGTTTAGGCAAGGCGAACATTGCGCTCAATGCTGATGAAACAGCCGTTATACCGGCAGGGATCGCCGGTATCCAGACCGCAGGGATGCCTCGGAGCCTAGCCGTCCATGGAGCTTGGGTTCAGGCTGTCCATGCCGGAAATAGGGATAATCGCTTATTTTAAGAAAATTCCCTCGCCACGGGGGAGGGCTAGGATTATTGAAAATCATGGGTTATCTTGGTGCGTAAGCTAGCTATTGGTGCAGAGAGTGTCGTCACCAATTACCCATATTCAAACTGCGACTCAACTGTATAATTGTCCAAGGCCATCGTTCTTTTTTTCTGGTAACTTTCAGGCATTAGACTATTAACCGATAAGGCCTTGCACAGCCATGTTAAGATCATTAAGAGTCTTATTTAATTCCTTTAAAGCGAGTATATAAAATGCAACTTACCCCTCAGGGTTCGCAAATCATCGAAGAAATAGCCAGACGCTACTATCTTAGCTTTGATGCCGTCATGACAATGCTCCATGCTGTAAACAACGGCGGGGGAACCATGGCACAATTCAGCCACCCTGAACTTGGCGGGTCGGGGCAGTGGATGCAAGGCGGCATGACCATGGTAGGCGACATGTTCAATAACACCTTAAAGGCCAAGGTTGACAGCCTTTGCTGCGAACTGGCCAGGCTTCTCGCCAACCAGCCGCTATTCGAGCCGCCGGTTCAAAGCCAGGCGCAAAATCAAGGGGGGAATAGCGGGGTTAGCCTGTTTGTGGATGGCGGTGGCAACTCGTGGTGGCCTTCCGATCTTGGGTCGCCTTCTTCCTCTGGATCGCAAAATAACATTCGCTATGCCATTTTTCCAAACCAGCGGCGCTTGGCTATTGATAACAATGGGCAAGTCTCGATTTATGACACCTTGGACCATCAAATCGGCGGTGTAGGCCAGCAACAAGGTTATGACGCATCAGTGACGTTCACCAGCCAATATGGAGTGGTTTCAGTCGCTAACTTGCCGCTGCTGCGGCCTGCGGGTTTTTCGCCACCTGACAACGTCCAGCCATCGTACGTGAGCGATGCCACGCAGCAATCATCGACTGCCGATGAAGGCGACATCTTCGCCAAGATTGAACGGCTTGCCGAACTTCGACAAAAAGGTATTTTGTCCGATGCCGAGTTTGCGAGCAAAAAAGCCGAACTGCTGGGCCGGTTGTGAGACCCTGCATGCATATACGGTTCGGTTACGATATCAGCCTTCGCTTTCCGGCACCCACCGAAATGATCATGATGCTGCACACGCATCCCAGCTTGTCTGCCGCCATGCGGACTTACGAACATTTGGTTTCCGATCCGACAATCTCGCTGGAGCCTTTTATTGATTTATACGGGAACCATTGCACTAGGGCTGTTTGCGGGGCAGGGGTTTTGCGCCTCAAAAACGATGCCATCATTGAAGATTGTGGCCTGCCGGACATGCAGTCACCCCAAGCACGGCAATTTAGCCTACACGAACTCCCCACCGATACCCTGCATTTTTTGCTAGGCAGCCGCTATTGCGAACTTGAACTGCTGTCAGATATTGCCTGGAATTTGTTCGGTCAGGGTCCGACCGGGTGGGGCCGTGTGCAGGCTATCTGCGATTGGGTGCATAGCCATGTCGCTTTTGGCTATCAGTTTGCCCGCGTTGACCGGACAGCCTACCAAACCTATCTCGAACGCCGCGGGGTGTGCCGCGATTATACTCACCTAGCCATTGCCTTCTGCCGTTGCATGGGGATACCCGCCCGCTACGCCACCGGTTATCTTGGGGACATTCTAGTGCCGCCCGATCCCAACCCGATGGATTTCAGTGCTTGGTTTGAGGTTTTCCTTGGTGGCCAGTGGCATACCTTTGATGCGCGAAACAACAAGCCGCGTGTAGGCAGGATTTTAATGGCGAGAGGCCGCGACGCTGCGGACGTGGCCTTGACGACCACCTTCGGCAAGCATGTGCTGGAGAACTTTACTATCTGGACGTATGAAATTTCCGAAGAACAGGCTAGACGAGGGCTGTGATTCTAATTTTAATTGATGTTACGCAACGCGGTAAGGTGCAATCCGCTTGGAATTCTTGCGGCCTTGTCGTTAAAGGGAGCGACGGCGAGCGGAAAAAACTAGTTAGGTCCGTCACCATCACCTGCCCATTGCCATATCAACCATCACTTGCGCTTTTACGTTGCGCCGTTGCGTGAGACCTTCTTTTGCCCTTCTCGCAATCCGGTATGTCATTCAATGGGGGAAGATTTTTTTTCTCACGCAACGGCGCAAAGACGCAACGTAAAGAAATGGTGACAGAATGAAATTAGGTGGTGCCATTATCCGGCTGGAGCAAGTTCCCGAAGACCTGCTAGAAATCTCAGCAACTGATTTGCATAAGGTTTTCCCCCGGCCTACCTTAATACATCTTGCCGGGAAACAACCGGAACCCTTGTTTGTCTCCGTTCTGTTGCATGGCAATGAAACGACCGGTTTGGCTGCAATCCAAGTATTGTTAAAACGCTATGCCAGTAAACCGTGGCCGCGGGCAATTTCGTTGTTTTTTGGCAATGTCTTGGCGGCTCGTGAGGGCCTGCGCCGCTTGGATGGCCAACCTGATTTCAACCGAATCTGGCCGGGGGCGGAATTGGATGCTTGCCCGGAGACCATTTGGGCGAAGGAAGTTTATGACGAGATGGCCAGTCGCGGCGTGTTTGCCAGCCTTGATGTGCATAACAACACCGGTCGCAATCCCCATTACGCTTGCGTGGAGCGGCTCGACGGCCAGTCGCTTAATTTGGCTGCACTATTTGACCGTCTGGTGATTTACAGCCCCTACCCGAAAGGCACCCAGACGGGTGCTTTTAAACAGGCTTGCCCGTCGGTCACATTGGAATGCGGTCAAGCGGACGATTCTTTTGGTGTGGAACATGCGGTTGAGTTTATCGAGAACTGCCTAAACCTGACCGATATTCCATGTCAGCCACCCCAGGCAAACGACATAGACTTGTTCCATGCCCTGGCCCAAGTGACGGTGCGTGATAGTGTCCGCTTCAGTTATTCGGAACCCGATGCCGATTTGTTATTGCGCGAACAACTGGACGAGTTGAATTTTACCGAACTAGCGCCGGGAACTTCCCTTGGGCAGGTTCACGCATGCTATCCCGCAAATACTCTGCCCTTGATTGCCCGTACCGATGATGGACAAGATGTCTCTGACCAATTTTTTCGGCTTGAAGGCAACCGGCTAGTCTTGGCACAGACAATCATGCCCTGCATGCTATCCATGGATGAACGCGTCATCCGGCAGGATTGCTTGTGCTATCTGATGGAGCGAATGGGGAGGCCAAGGCCGTGATCCAAGATATCGCCAGTTACCAAGAAACCCAAGAAACC
>Ga0208496_1000120_pt1 | contig 25981 bp, 27 predicted proteins | sample CryBogmetaGMA2M_FD_184552 | JGI IMG/M metagenome (GOLD analysis project Ga0208496, IMG submission 184552) | Freshwater microbial communities from Crystal Bog, Wisconsin, USA - MA2M (SPAdes) | ecosystem: Environmental > Aquatic > Freshwater > Lake | place: Crystal Bog, Wisconsin, USA | collected... | reverse complement strand
CTTGATTCATTGGATAATCTAACATGCTCTTGGTAATAGATAAATATAGATTCATCAAGATTAGCAAATATCAGTAGAAGGTAGAGATAAATGACGCAAATGCAAGATCAACAGACCGTTAAAGTCAATGGCGTAGATGTGGCCTACCGTTTTGATGGTCCTAAAGATGGCCGCGTGCTTTTAGTTGCCAATAGCCTGATGGCCAACGGCAGTATGTGGGATTGGAATGTGCCTGCCTTAGCTGATCGCTATAGAGTATTGCGCTATGACAAGCGTGGACACGGCGGCTCAGAGGTAAGCCCTGGACCTTATAGTATTGCCCAGCTAGCAGACGATGCAGTTGGGCTATTAGATGCTCTGGGGATTGAGAAAGCGCATTTTATGGGACTCTCTATTGGCGGCATGATTGGTCAGCAATTGGGTGCTCGTTATCCTGAGCGCGTTTATTCTTTATCACTTTGCAATACTGCTTCTGAAATGCCACCACGCAGTTTATGGGAAGAGCGTTTTGAGATCGCTAAATCACAAGGTATTGCCGGTTTAGTTGATGGCACCATCAAGCGTTGGTTTACTGCCCCCTTTATTGAGCGCGCCCCCCAAGATATTGAAAAGGTACGTCAAATGATTTTGGCTACCGATGTGAATGGTTATATGGCCTGTGGGAGTGCAGTGCGAGATATGGCTCAAAGCACCATGCTGCTCAAAATCAAAACCCCGACTTTAGTGCTCTCTGGGCGTTATGATCCAGCCTGTACAGTAGAGCAGGGCATAGTTCTCCATCGTCTGATTGATGGGTCTAAGATGGTGGTGTTAGAGGATGCTGCCCATTTGTCCAATATTGAACAAGCGGCAGCATTTAACCGCACAGTACGAGAGTTCATTGATTCTGTCGATAACGCTTTATAAGTAAGAATTTTTTTTACCCCTTCCTTTATTTTTTAATTGCAGCACACAATAGAAAGCCACTTTTATGACCGAACTATCTAGTACTCAACTTCAGGAGATCCGCACCAAAGTATTAGGAGCGGCCGCTAAAGTTCCAGGAGCCCTCATTGGCCTTGGTATTTTATTTATCGTTCTAGGCATGATTGGTATTTATGGACAAGTGTTCTTCTCCTTTTTATCTGTCAATATTTTGGGCGTATTTCTATTTGCTGGTGGTATTTTGCAAGGCGTCCATGCATTTCAGTCTTCTGGATGGAAAAGCGTGAGCGTACAAATGATTTTTGCCATTATTTATATCGTTGGCGCCATCTATGTATGGGCATTTCCGATTCCAGCGCTTGAAGTCATTACCTTATGGATGGCTGCGTTCTTCTTTGTAACGGGTATATTGCGTTTAATCTCCGCATTCCAACACCGTCAGTTTGGTGAATGGATCTGGATGGCACTTTCAGCTGTGGTCTCTATTGTGTTGGGCGTCCTCATCATGAATGGTTTTCCAACAGCTAGCTTGTGGTTGCCTGGTTTCTTGATTGCGATCGAATTGCTCCTACAAGGTTGGTCTTTACTGTTCTTGGGCCTTGCAGCACGCTCATTGGCTAAATCTGTAGTTAATAAATAAGTCAATTTAGAACCACTAAGGTAAAGAGCATTTCTGATGTCAATGAAAAAAACTGACCTGTACAAAAATTTAGGCTTAGCAACCGCTCAGCGGATGAAGAATGCCGCTAAGACACCTAAATTAAGTGCAGCAGATAAAGCCAAAACCAAAAAAGAGCTAGCAGAGGCAAACCCTTTGCTAGCTTCTTTGATGGGTAAGAAAAAAGCCAAATAGTTCCCATTGGCATATATGTGATGCGCTTGAGAATGAGTCGTGTTGCATCTGATGCACTGTTCATTTGTTTTGCGTTGCAGGGGGCAGGAGTTTGGGCGCAAATCGCACCTCCTCCTAATTACGATCAAAAGCTTAGTGATGTCGTGGTCAATGCCACTCGCTCTGATACCCCGCTCGATCAAATTCCACTCAATACCACCATCTTGACTAAAGAAGTGTTGGAGTCTTCGCCCGATCAAACGATTGATCAGGTTCTCAAAAATGTGCCAGGTGTATTTTTAAATGATGTGCCGTATTACCAAAAAGATCCTACCGGGCAAAGTATTAATGTGCGCGGCCTAGGTTATGGGCGTACCTTAGTACTTATTGATGGGCTTCCAGCAAATGATGCTTTCTATGGCACAGTGCAATGGAATTTGGTACCCATGTCCTCTATTGAGTCGGTAGAGTTTGTGCGTGGAGGGGTCTCAAGCCTATGGGGTAACTATGGGATGGGCGGTGTGATTAATATCAATACCAAGACTCCCAAGAATAGCTCTCAAGATGTTTCGGCAAGTTATGGGTCATTTGGCACTGGCAATGTAGCTGCCTCAAAAGATCTGATTGTTTCTGATGCTATGCAAATGCGTTTTTCTGCAGACTATTTTTCTAGCGAAGGTTTTCAGAACTACGCCAGCATCTCTCCTGGCTCACCAAATAATATTAAAAACGGTATGGGCACGGATGCGGTCAAGAATTCGAATATTCGTTTGCAAAATTACTTTAAGCCTAGCCAAGATACTTCAGCATTCCTGCGCATGGGTTACAGCACCATGGCCGATTTAAGTACCAATTACGCCATTGCACCTAATTTGATTCAAACGGCAGATGTTGCTAGTGGAGCGACGACTCGCTTAGATGTCGATAAGAAAGTGCAAGTCAATGTGTATTACCAAAACACCAATTTTTATAAACAAAGTGGCTCTACCTCAAGCACAGCTCCCAATAAAAATGCCCCTTATATCAATGCTAATTACACCGATCCTTATTCAACGGTAGGAGGATCAGCTCAATATACCCATGATTTCAATCTGGCTGGTATTGATCAGTACATCGTTGGTGTCGATGCGCGCAATATCTCAGCATCGAATCTGACGAACAATCTGAGTTCAAACGGAAGTGGGGCAGTAACGAGTGTGAACTATGCCCAAGGACAGCAAAACTTTTACGGCCTTCTAGGCCAAATCAAATCGAGCGCTAAAGCTATACCTCTGGAAGCAACCTTGGGTGCAAGAATGGATACTTGGACCAGTCAAATTCCCACGCTCTATAACGCTGGCGCCAATGGCTCTAATCCACTGTATCAAGTTGTTCCCAATCAAAGTAAGACGCAATTGAGCCCCTCACTTGGCTTGCTATATAAAGCCACTAGCAATTGGGATCTGCGTACTGCTGCGTATCAGGCTTTTCATGCGCCTAGTATGAATAACACCCTGCGAAGTTATGGCTCCACCTCAGGAGGATATTTTTTCGCCAATCCCAATCTCACGCCAGAGACAATGACAGGCTATGAGCTGGGTACGGATTACCGCTGGAAGAATGGTTTTGCACAGTTGACGGGATTTAATAATTACATCCAAAATGCCATCACCAGTTATAACTTGTCGACAGTAGCCGATCAATCACTTGCAAGCAGCCTTTGCGCATCTGCTGGTAATCCACAAGGATGTGGCTTGGGTAAAGTCAATTACTACACTAACCAGCAAAATTTGTTGAGCCGTGGAGTCGAGTTTCAATATCACCATGACCTCAATAGGCATTGGACATTGGATGGTGGCTATAGCTACACCAGAACGGTGTTGACCTGGACTGCGACGAGTGACCCAACTTATACCCAGGTGGGCGGTGTTCCTAAAAATATTGCTAATGCAGGAGTGACCTATTACCCCACTTCGCAGGCAAGCCTGACAACGACAGTGCGTTATGTGGGAAATTCTTGGATGGCTACGGGTTCTTTACCAGTGCCGGCATATGCAGTAGTTGGCTTAAAGGCAAACTACCAAGTCACGCCAAAAGCCTCAGTCTTTGCTTCAGTGGTGAACTTGTTCAATCGCCAATATGTGACCTTCAATATTGCGTCGCAGGCAACCGCCTATCAGGCTGGTATGCCGCAGGCAATTTCTGTGGGAACAAAAATCACTTTTTAAGCTTGTATATTTGGTGCAGTGCAGTACTTTCATCCATATAAAATGGAATGCGGAAAATAAAAGAAACATAGGGGAACAACAATGAAGATCAAAACGATTCAAGCGCTACTGCTGACCACTGGAATGGCAATGACTGCGCTAGTAAGTGCACAAGCTCCCGCTCCCGCTCCTGCTGCAACTGGTGTGCCGCCAACTTGGGCACAAGGCAGAACAGCCGATGGTATGAATCCGAATTTGGTGCCCAACCCATCACCATTGGTGGCTAAACCAGTCAATGAGATTTTGATTGATAAGCTCAAAGTTCCACCAGGTTTTAAAATAGAGCTATGGGCATCTGGTATGCCAAATGCACGCTCGATGACAGAATCTCCAAGCGGGACTATTTTTGTTGGTACACGTTTTCCTGGAAACGTTTATGCAGTTGTTACTAAAGATGGTAAGCGTGAAGTAAAAACCATTGCTAAAGGTTTACATCGTCCCAATGGTGTAGCTTTTGCTAACGGCTCACTCTATGTTGCTGAGCTCTCCAAGATCATTCGTTATGACAATATTGAACAGAATTTAGATAACCCACCTACACCAGTGGTGATCTTTGATGCTTTACCTAAAGATGAGCCACATGGTTGGAAATATTTGAAGTTAAGTCCAGATGGGCAATACTTATATTTCCAAATTGGTACACCAGCCAATATCATCGTGCCACCTGCAACGCACGCAACAATTATGCGTTTGAATCTCAAGACTAATACCATTGAGACGGTAGCAACTGGCGTTAGAAATAGTGTGGGTATGGACTTCCAACCTGGCACTAAGGATTTATGGTTTACCAATATGGGTCGAGATTGGGCGGGTGAAGACTTGCCTAATGACACCTTAAATCGTTTAACCCGTCCTAAAGGGATGAACTTTGGCTATCCTTTCTGCCATCAAGGCGACTGGCTTGACCCTGAGTTTGGTAAGGGTCGTTCCTGTGATGAATTTGATAAGCCAGTACTGAAATTAGGTGCACACGTTTCACCTATAGGCCTACGGTTTTATACTGGCTCACAATTTCCAGCAGAATACAAAGGCAATATTTTTATCGCTGAATATGGCTCATGGAATCGTACTAAGAGAGCTGGCTATCAAGTCGTGCGTGTAGTGTTAGACGCCAAAAATAACCCCGTAAAATTAGAACCTTTTGTTACTGGCTGGCTTCAAGGCGAAGAGTATTGGGGTCGTCCGGCTGACGTACAAGTCATTAAGGATGGTTCGCTCTTAATCTCTGATGGTGAGGCAGGAGCAATCTACAGAGTGTCTTACGGTAAATAATGTTTTCTAGAAATATAAAGGCCATCGTTATGATGGCCTTTTTCACTATCTGCAGCTGTATTTCTATGCAAGCCTTTGCAGCTCCTGATGCTGTCTTAGGTAAAGCAAAGTCACAATCCTGTTTTGCTTGTCATGGAGTCGATGGCATTGGTGTTACTTCGAATATTCCCAATATTGCAGCACAGCCTCCTTTGTCGCTTTTTTATCAGTTAGTGCATTTTCGAGAGGGTATGCGTAAAGGCGGTGGTATGGAAGTATTTGCTAAATCTTTAAGCGATGGAGATATCCGTGATATCGCAGCCTATTTCTCTGCATTACCACCCCCAGAAGCTAAGGCGGGCGATCCTACTAAAATCGCTTTAGGTTTAAAGCTTTCACAGCAACACTATTGCAATTCGTGTCATGCCCCTCAATTGCAGGGTCAAAAACAAGTGCCTCGATTAGCCGGCCAATCGATTGAATATGCTGTTGTGCAAATGCGTCATATTCGCTCGGGTATTCGAGTAGATATGGATGGCACAATGGGAAGTGCAGCGCGTGGACTCAGTGATGAGGATATTGAAGCCTTAGCCGCTTATGCAGCATCACTCAATTAGCTGATATTCAAACTCATTTGCAAACTAAAGTTCGCCCCCAAGCATTTTTCTTAATTGATTCTCTAAAGGTCTTTGCAGCCCTTTTAATTATTCTTCACCATCTTTCTAGTTACGGGCAAATTGCTGAAGATGCTCGCATAGTACTGCCTAGCATCATGACTTGGTTGTTTGAGTATGGGCGTTATGCAGTGCAAATCTTTTTGGTGATGGCTGGTTATTTGGCTGCCCAGTCTTTGAGTCGCTTTGCTAATGTCAAATTTAGCGCTCATGGCTTACTCAAAATCATTCTGAATCGTTATTTACGCTTGTTTTCTCCGTATGCTGCTGCATTGATCTTCACCATTGCTTGTGCTTACATTGCGCGCCTATGGGTAAATGATGAATATGTGGGTCAAGCAGAAACGCTCTCACAATTTATAGCCCACCTCTTTTTTATTCAGGGAATCTTGGGCCTAGATTCTATTTCCGCTGGTGCTTGGTATATCGCGATTGATTGGCAGCTATATTCCATACTAGCGATTTTGTTGATTACTTTCCCAAGATATCAATCAGTGATTTGGGTTCTCAGTGTTTTAGCAGTGAGCTCTTTGCTGTTCTTTAACCGCTCTGGAGCTTACGAGGCTTACTTTATTTATTTCATTGGCGCATATGGATTAGGCGTCTTAGCCTATCTAGCAAAGTGCTTTGATAATCAGAGTGTCAATCGCTTGGCAAAGCTCGCTTTATTTGTGATTGGCGCCATTATTGCAATATCTTCTGTTCACCAAATATGGTTAAGAAACTTCTTAGCTTGGTTTGTGGCAATCGCATTATTATTTTGGGGAAATACGCCTTACCCAGCGGGCGGAGTAACTTCCAATCGCTTAACAAAAGCCATTACCTGGGGTAGTCAGCGCTCTTACAGTACCTTCTTAATCCACTTTGCCTTTATCTTGCTAGCCAATACGCTATACATCGCCACCAATCTGCACACTCATGAAAGTGGTGCGCTTGCAATAGCTTTAATGTTGGGGGTGGTCGCTTGCAGCACCATTGCCGCAAATTACTTGTATCGCTGGGTTGAGATACCAGCGATGAGGTTAAAGGTGTAGGCTTAAGAAAACTTAAAGACCCATATCCTTTAAGACACGAAAGATTTCGCGATAAGCCTTAGGTGGCTTGTTCTGCTCTTTCTCGCGGCGGGCATTACGAATCAAGGTACGCATATTCTGAATATCCATATCAGGGTATTGCTCAATCATCTTGGTAAATGTCTCATCATTCGCAATCAGTCTGTCACGATAGCTTTCTAAAAAATGCAGCTTGGCAGTTTCTGCTTTGCTAACACCCTGAATGGCATCAAGCCTTTTCTGAATGGCATCGAGTTCCTCTTCGTTTAAAAAGCGCATGAGCTTACCAAGGTATTGCTTGTGGCGACGAATCGCTTCAAAACTTTTGATTTTGTTGGTTTCAGCAATCGCTACTTTGATAGCCTCATCCATCGGAATGGTTTTGAGAGCATCGCTACTGAGCGCAGCTAAGACTTCGGCCAATTTCTGGCGTTCTGTCATTTGGCGCTTTAGCTCGGATTTGCTAGGGCCATCATCGGGCTCTACCACCTTTGGCGTGCGATTCTTCTCATTAATATGCATAGCCTCATTTTAGACGGGTATTGGGCTACCCGCTATTCCTTACTCAATTTTTGTTTGAGAAGTTTGAGATCTGTACTAGAAAATAATTGGCTGCGCCCAATGATTGCAGATGGCTTTAATCTTCCCGCTTGTACATATCGCCTGAGGGTTGGGATAGAGATCTCTAGGTATTCCGCTGCTTCATCTGCAGAAAAAGCTTCATTCTTGAGATGTCCAAATACCTGCTCATGGCTATAGTCAGTTTCTTTAAATGCATTAATGGCGATTAAAGAAAAAAACTTAATGCGCTCTTTTGAGGACATTTGCTTAACTTGGGCAAACACGTCCTCGGCTGTTATAGAATGACTCATTTTTCAGGCCTCACTTCTGTCTTTAGATAATCGTAATATTTCATATCAGGCGAATCACTTTTTTGAGTTGGGTATAAAAATTTTCATGGCTGCCAACTTGATAAAAATCAATCCAAACGATGTTCAACTGATTTGTCTCGTAACCGCATTGATAGGCCATTAAGTACTCCTGCTGATTAAAGTGAAACTTATGTACAAACACATCCTTTAAATCACCCGTTTTTTGTTTTCCAAGCCTGGGGTTCTGGCAGATCTTTGTAACTTCATCTTCAATTTTTAACTGCAGCGGTTTCCTAGACTTTTTTACAAACTGGGCAAATGGTTTTTTATAGCGAACTCTCATGATCTAATAATAGATTAGTATTGATCTTATAACAAATCAACAAAAATAACAATAAGTACCTGATTTTTTGTATTGGTAAATAATAGGCAGTGCAAAAGACACCGTTATATCCAAGCCAAAGAACATGACCCTATCCAACACCTACGACTACATCATCATTGGGGCAGGTAGCGCAGGTTGTATGTTGGCCAAACGCTTGACAGAAAACCCCAATAAGAAGGTCTTGTTACTCGAGGCAGGTAAGCGGGATAACTATCTTTGGATTCACATTCCTGTGGGCTATCTTTATTGCATCGATAACCCTAGAGCAGATTGGCGCTTTAAGACGGTTGCTGAAAAAGGCCTGAATGGACGTTCACTCTTGTATCCACGTGGTCGTGTATTAGGTGGATGCTCATCCATCAACGGCATGATCTATATGCGAGGTCAGGCAAGTGATTATCAATCTTGGGAAGAGGCTACTGGGGATGAGGCTTGGTCTTGGGAAAATGCTTTGACCCGCTATAAGAAATTTGAGGACTACTATGGAGCTGCTAATCAATGGCACGCTAAGGGTGGTGAGTGGACGGTCTCAAAGCAACGCTTACGCTGGCCCATCATGGATAAGTTTAAAGAAGCCGCAGTAGAGGCTGGTATTCCAGCGACGGATGACTTTAATCAGGGTGACAACTTCGGCGTTGGCTATTTTGATGTCAATCAACGTGCGGGTTGGAGATTAAATGCATCTAAAGCATTTTTGAAGGATGCCGCCAAGCGCAGCAACTTAACGGTGATTACAGAGGCGTTAGTAAGCAAACTCAAGATTGATCCCATTAGCAAGAATTGCCTGGGAGTGGAATACGTCAAGGATGGTGTGTCTAGCGAGGCTTTATGTGCTATTGATCAAGGCGGCGAAGTCTTATTAAGTGCTGGCGCAATTGGCAGCGTGCAAATTTTGGAGCGCTCTGGTATTGGGGCTGCTACACATCTCAATTCCTTAGGAATTCCGGTGATAGCAGATCTGCCTGGCGTTGGTGAAAACTTACAAGACCATTTGCAATTGCGTATGGTTTACAAAGTCGATGGTATTAAGACTTTGAACACCACATCTAACTCTTGGTTTGGCAAGCTGAAGATTGGGCTAGAGTATCTTCTTAAGCGCTCAGGCCCCATGTCCATGGCACCATCTCAGTTAGGCGCCTTTGCTTATAGCTCACCTACCCAAAAGAGCGCCAATGTGGAATACCACGTGCAACCTTTATCGCTAGGTAAGTTTGGTGAAGATTTACATTCCTTTAATGCATTTACTGCAAGTGTTTGTAATATAAGGCCTAGCTCACGTGGCAGTGTTCACATTAACTCGCTTGATCCAGAAGCGCCGCCAGTCATTAACCCGAATTACTTATCAACGGATGAGGATCGCACAGTGGCGGCTGAGTCTTTGCGTCTTACTCGCAATATTGTTCAAAGCCCTGCGCTCAAACCCTATTCTCCCGAAGAATACAAACCCGGTAAGCAATATCAAACAGAAGAAGAGTTAATCGAAGCTGCGGGGGATATTGGTACAACTATCTTTCATCCGGTGGGCACTTGTAAGATGGGGCGCGCTAACGATCCGATGGCAGTGCTCGATTCTGAACTGCGTGTTAGAGGTATTCATCATCTTCGGGTAGTAGATGCCTCTGCCATGCCCTTTATCACTTCAGGCAATACCGCCGCACCAACAATGATGATGGCTGAGCGTGTTGCGGAGTTACTCACAGGTGAATAAGGCTTTACCCAAAAGCAATCAACTACCGCTAAGTCACCTACTTTTAGCTTTAGCCATAGTAGCGGTATGGGGCACTAACTTTGTAGTGATTAAAGTTTCTCTTGAGAGCTTTCCACCATTCCTGTTCGCAGCCTTACGTTATGTCTTTGCGCTATTGCCCGTAGTCTTTTTTGTTCCAAGACCTAAAGTGCCTTGGAGCAATCTTTGTGTTTATGGGATTGCAATTGGGGTAGGGCTGTTCGGAGTCTTGTTCTATGCTATCGACGGCCATATCTCCCCAGGATTAGCCTCATTAGTAATCCAGACACAAGTGTTTTTTACGATTGGCTTTGCGATGTTCTTTGCTAAAGAAAAGTTGCGACTGTATCAGGTAGTTGCGGTTGCGATAGCAATGGCTGGTTTAGGAATCATTGCAGCACACACCGATGCTTCAACTACTGTTTTAGGTTTGGCCTTGGTGGTTTTGGCTGGTCTGTCATGGGGTATAGCCAATACTACTAGCCGCCGAGCTGGATCAATCAATATGCTTTCTTATGTTGTTTGGGCGAGCCTATTTTCTGTTCCGCCATTAGTGGCAATGTCTCTGATTTTTGAAGGGGGTCTGGACTCTCTTACTACTTCCCTAGTCACCGCGCCTCTTGGTGCTTGGCTTGGAGTTCTCTGGCAAGCTTGGGGTAATACTCTATTTGGTTATGCAGCATGGGGTTGGTTGTTATCAAAACATCCCGCTGCGGTAGTTGCACCAGCACCACTATTAGTCCCCATCTTTGGTATGGGCGCTTCTGCCTTTTTCTTAAGCGAGCCTTTACCTCTTTGGAAAATGTTGGCTGCAGGCTTGGTTATTGTGGGACTATTTGTTAACTTATTTTGGCCAAATCTAGAAAAGTGGTTCAAAAAGCAGTAGATCTTTTTATTGCTATTTTTTTCTAAAACCATGCAATAGAAATGTGCCGAAGAACACGAGCCCAATAATCCAATGTGTGAGTACGACCTCATCTCGAATGCTAGCAGGTCCGTAATATAGCAAGGCTCCAGTAATTAATAGGGCTCCCAAAAAACTGAGCTGGCTAAATCCGCTAATCCATTTCTTTTTCGATTGAATTCCGGCCTTGAGATGAAAAGATAAGACTGAGCCTAGAGCTAGAGTTGCTACGATTGCAAAGACTCCATGAGCAGCCAAGATATGGCGATTGCCCAGTATTGAGCGTTGAAGCTGAAATTCATGACCAAGCAGATAAAGACTTCCACTCATTGCACAGGCTAGCATGCCGCCAATGACAAAGAATCGCTGCCAAGCAGGCATCTTTCCTAGGCGGCTCATGCGGCAAGTCTGATGGCTTTTGCTCCGAAGTGATTCAGGCAGGGATGATCCATCTCTCCAGATAAGGCAAGTACTTTAGTGAGCGCATCTGCATAAACACATTCATTTGCCACAATGGAAAAAGAGTTGGAGAAATGAAGGTGTACTTCAGATTCATCTCGTGCAAGTGGATTAATGATGTGGCTTTGTAGTTGATCCCTTTTGGAAAAGTATAGGCTGCTGGTGGCAATGGCGCCATTTTGCAATGAGCCAATGTCGATTAACTGCGTGGGTCGGCTTGGATGCCGAATTTGAATTGACATTGGGATTGGACCAAACACCCGCAGGTCGCCACCGGCATTAACGCAAGCAGACTCAATTCCACGAGAGATCAAGCTTTCCACTGCTTTGTCAACTGCGAAGCCTTTGGCAATGCCTCCAAGGTCTAAACACAATGGCTTAGAAGAAATAATGATCTGTGGATCAATAAAGCGAATATCTTCAATTCCGCTCATTTGATACATCGATAAATCCATATGGCAAGGAAGTAATCCTGCTGCCACTAAACGATGGCCAATGCCGCAATTGAATAAGCCATCTGATTCTTCGTAGATGTCTTGAGCAATTTTGAGCACCTCTGCAGTCCAAGGGTGGATTGCCACTGGTTCTAGGTGAACTGTTTGATTGATGACATTAAGCTCACTGATAGGATCATGAAAACTCATTAAGTTTTGCACCTGCTTGATTGCAGCAAAAGCATCATCAAAGTGTTGATCACTATCATCTTGATCAATGGAGATCTCAACATAGGTGCCAAGTAGGGGTTTGCAACGAATCTTCATTTTGTTTTGAGCGCTAAATCGTACAAAACAGCTACGCGCTTCACGCCATCAGTAATGTGCTTACAAGAAAGAGTCGCGCCACCAATATTCTGAATGTCTTGATTGAGTTTGATGGGGTCTTTCGCAGTCTTGCCAACAAATTGTTTACGCCAATCTAGTTCAGCCACTTCATAGCCATAAGATTCAACATATTCGAGTATCTCAATACCTAAAACACTCCCATTGGGGCTAAGTGCCACAGCATAGGTGATCATTTCATGTTTGCCGATTACTTCATCAATAATGAGCCAACCACCAGCGGATGTTGTCCAGATACGATCCCCCCGAAAGGGATGCCGAATACTTGAAGCCAGTCGCATTTTTTCCTGCAACTCATCAGTAATAATGATCGGTGCTTTTGTAAGTGACTGGTTTGGAAAAAGAATTTTCTGAGCCTGCTCAATAGATATATATATTTTTGCTTGAGCAATGATGGGTGTGCTCATCATTGCTAGCCCAAAGATTGCAAATGGGTTTGGTTTCCAATTCATCTCATTGCTATCTATTTTTAGTTGAGAGGAAAACCAACTTTGACGATAAATTCATTTACTGTATGGCTATCCCAGACTCGGGCATTGGAGCACTCGGCTTCGCCACCACCCATGCAATTGCCGCCTGCTAATTGATAGCGCCAAGCACCTGTAACCCACCAGTCTTTTGCTGCGTAGTGCATATTCGGACCAACAAAAGTTGCGCGTTGGACTTGGTTGCGTAAGTTCAGCTCTGAATAGTCATTATGAAAACGTGCTTCAACCCCAGCTGACCACTTAGGGGCAAAGCGATAGCTAGCACCCACTAAAATATCAAGCATGGATTCAGGTACGTTACCGTTCTCAATAAACTTCAAGCGTTCATTAGCAACTACAACGTTACTGGCCAGTATCAAGCGATCATCTATGAAATTCGATTGCAATAAAAGCCTAGCCTCAAGTTCATCTTTATTTCTTCCCCAGGTGGGTTCTAGATAAAAGCCAACGCCAACGGGTGATGTCACGGGATTAGTTAATCTATAGATAGCCTCTAATGAGCCACCTTCGATACCGCTCTTTCTATAGGGGGTGGCTGGATCGTGTGAAGAGGGAACTGCATAGCCTCCAGTGCATGTCGGCTCTTCTCCGCAGGCTTCTGGGTTGGTGTAATTCTGACTTGCGTTGGTGTAATACGAGTTGATATAGCCAGCAATTTGTAAATCATTGGTTAAACCATATTCCAACTCAGATCTAGCGGTCCACGCTTCGTAAGTTCCAGCGGCTTGTTGTTGATTTAACTGAAGACGCTGCTCAAACTCCAATTTGCCCTTAGGCTGAAGGTCAAGGGTATAGATCCAGCCAAATACTCCTTCACCAGCAAAGGCAAAAGAGAAATGCAGGGCAGTTGCAAGAATGAAGCTAAAGGTAAGTAATCTTTTGATGGTTAATTTCATAGTCATATTAGGTTAGTGGTTGAAAAAGTCTAAATGAGAACAGTTCTCAATATACTCTTAATGAGAATGATTCTCAAATAGAAAAATGACCACTACCTAATAAATGGCATGATTTCTAGGGCAGATTGCCTTTGCTTGTAAGATTTCTCTTCGATGAATGCAGAAGCCTTAGAAAAACTCGTTTTAATGAAAATGCCCTTTGGAAAATATGCAGGGCGGCCGTTGGCTGAGTTACCAGGAAATTATTTAGCCTGGTTTGCACGTGAAGGATTCCCTAAGGGGGAGTTGGGGCAACTACTGGAGTTGATGCATACGCTAGATCACAACGGATTGCGCGGGCTATTGGCACCTATACAGCAGGCGCATGGCTTAAAAGCGAAAGCGAAATTACTTTGAGTAAACGATCGCTGTTACGCGATTGCGTTCATAAGTAATGCCTGCAGAATCTGGCGGACTACTTTGCATCAGACTGGGGATGATTGGGCTTTGAGATTGAATCTGGCTAGCAATCTTCTTGGCTAACTCACTATTCCGATCATATTGAATCTGAACACTGGTTACTCGACCTTCTTTAATGCTATTGAGGAGTTGATCGAGTTTGGCATTTGAGTAATCATCAAAGAAGATGGGGTACCAACCCCCTATAACAGCCCTATTTGGCTTAGCTTCGCCTGAGGCTGGCTGCGACTTTTTTGCTTCGCCATTGAGTGGCAAATGAAAATCAATCCCTGTTTTATTCACTAGCTCTTGATAAGTGATGGGAGGAGACATGGTGGCTTCATTGGTATTTTCAATCCAATAAGCCCAAGCTAGATTCTTACTTGGGTCATAAACCAATTTATAAAGATGGCTTGGAATAGTGACCTGACCTCGCCCAATGCTGCCGTTATTTCCAGTTGAGCCCGTAAAGACATAAACATCACCAGCTGCTCTTTTGACATACTGCCTGGTTGGTTCTTCCACATTCTTGGCCCAAATCCCTTGGTTATTCTGTCTGGCCTGCGGCATCATATTGGCCAAAGAAAAGGACTGAGCCATGGATCTTTCGTTAGTCATGTCTCCTGCTGGAGCGTTGTGGCCTCGGTCAAAGCCGCTGCCACGATAGTCCGAGAGCATTGCCCGCTCTGCAAGCGGCAACCTGGCTTCCTCGTAAAACTGGTTACTTCTTCGTGGGTGGGGTGCTAGTAATTGCTCTCTACTTAACTTCTCAACCGTATAGATGGGCTTCTTGTCAGTCGGCGAGTAATAGACGGCAAAGCTATCGAAACACAGATCACGCCCAGCTTGCCCGCTGGTAGGAATCTGTTTGCTTGGAAATAGGTCTTTGCATTCCTCAAATGCAGCATGAGCCCCAAAGGGGACTAGAAGCGCTAGGAGGATGATTAACTGACGAAACAATTTCATAGGGTCTAAGTGTAGGGTGTGGAGCAAAAACTCCGCTTCATTTTTTAAGGGCAAATTACACAGGCTAGCCGGAGAGCTAATGAGATATTGGGTTTGCCAAGATCAAAAAATCATATCCAATCCTCTTTTTTCGTCAGAAGGGCTTTAACAATCATGCCCCGTACCGATTTTGACTAGATACTACCGGTAGAAATAAAGACCATGGCAAATACTAGATATATGGTTTTTGATGAGCATTTTTCCCTCCAAATTGTAAAAAAGTCGGAATTTGACCAATTTTTTACACTATGAAATTAGTGCCTATTAACTTTTATAAGTCATTGAATTCAATAGATTAATTATAAAAATTAGGGGTCATATACGGGATCTCCCTTAATTCAAGATCAAAAAGTTATTGAAATTGACTTGCTTATGCTTGACTTGATATAAGAACCTTTTTAGGATGACCCATGTTTTTTAGATATTGCGTTGCAGCATAAGCCTGATATAGCTTCTTCAGGATTTTGTGGTGGCGCATATACATAGATGAGTAAATGCTTAACTGACAATTTGAGTGAGATGCAGAAGACGCAAGCAGCCAGCCTGCCTGCTCACAATCTGCTGGCACATGCTATGACTCCAGTCTACAGAGTCATCAATGGCCTAGTCGTTGTAACTGTATTTATGATCGTTGGTCTTTGGTTGTCAGGCAATGGTACAAATGCCGGTCCTTTTGATTTGGCCCGCATCCTAGTTCCTGATGAGGCTCGTCATATCGTTTGGAGTAATGGTTTTGGCATGCTCGAACAATACAAGGCTGAAAACGAAGCTAGCAATCAGGTTTCGAGTACTGAAATCGCTACAGTGATCTACGGTAAATCGCATTCCACTTCTATCGGCCTCAATCCTGCTAAACAGCAGCCGGTAGCTTTATTAATGCCTTCTGTAGCTCAATTGCAAGTGAGGTCTATTTCTCATTTGGCTGATCGTATTCCGACATCTAAGGTAGACCCACAAGCCTTAGATAGCAATTTGATGGGTTCGATTCAGAATCAGCGAGCAGTTGCAGATTTCTTTGAGAAGAAATACAGTCTCGATCGAGCCAAGATTGAAGAATATGTTTCTAACACTATCTTGATTGCTAAAGAAGTCAATATTGATCCAGTGCTGCTCTTGGCAGTGATTTCAATTGAATCAAACTTCAACCCAAATACAAAGAGTCATGCTGGTGCAGAAGGTTTAATGCAAGTCATGACTTCAGTGCACAAAGATAAATATGCTTTGTATGGCGGCACTACTGAGGCAGTAAAGCCTGAGGTCAATATTCGTGTTGGCGCCTATATCCTCAAATATCTGATTGCTACTGCAGGCTCTTTGCGTAATGGCTTAAAGTTCTATGTCGGTGCTGCGAATGCTGAAGATGATGGCGGTTATACCGATAAGGTAATGGCAGAAAGAAATCGTCTCATTAGTCTCTGTCAGACATCACCAGCCAATCGCTTGACCATCAATGGCAAGGAATTGCGCTCTTAATTTCCCCAGCGGTCTTCAAGAGCAGCAGCAGAAATAAGAAAGCCACCTTAGGGTGGCTTTTGATATTGCAGAGATTGAATTTGAAGTGGCTATGAATTCACGCCATGTAATTCAACATCAAAAACAAGAGTGGCATTCGGTGGAATCACGCCACCAGCACCTCTTGGCCCATAACCCATCTCAGAAGGAATAATTAGGGTACGCTTGCCACCAATCTTCATCCCAGCCACCCCTTCATCCCAGCCCTTAATGACATGTCCAGCGCCTAGGGGGAAGCTAAAGAGCTGTCCACGATCTAGTGAGCTATCAAACTTTTGGCCTTTATGATCCGCTGCTGTTTCGTCATAAAGCCAGCCCGTGTAATGCACGTCAACATGGTTACCAGCTGCTGCTTCTTTTCCATCTCCGAGGACGGTATCGATTTTTTTGAGTTCACTCATGATGTTTTCCTATTTCACACAAATTGACTAGCTAGTATATTCTGAGCTTTGTTGATCCACATAGCAGGCATGATTTAACCCAAGCGTATGACAAATTTCTGGCCAAATTCTGCCTATCACACCCTAATAGTTGGCCCTGACCAACAGCTTTTGCTGACGGACGACTTTTTGCGTACCTATTTACAAAGGCCCGAGCTGAGCTTGGTGCCCGAGTCTTGCCCTATTGAGCTATCCCTCCACCAGCGACTTACTGATAACCCCCGTGCCGGTATTACCGAGGATGAGATTGCCTCCATGGCTGACGAGGATATTCGAGAGAACTACCGAGTTTGGTTGCGCTACCGAGGGCGGCTATTAGCAGCTAGCTCGTTAGAGAGTTTTTACATGAGTCTTTTTAAGGGTGAGGGGGTTGATGTGCCGCCTTTATTTGTGGCTCAACTTGCACAAATCTTTATTAGGCATATTTTGGGGGATGAAGCTGACCCTTTAGATGTCCGTATGAGCGAGTTATTTTTCAGAACCCAAAAAATCACTATTCTTGAGGACGCCATTGTGATGGGCGCGGATGATGAGACCGTGACACGCAATGCTGAAGCAGGGGATACCGGAAATATTATGGATTTACTGAAAGGGAAGTCCATGACAATGCGATCAGCTGACCTAGACGTATTGCATGAAGAAAATGCGAGCGAGTATTGGGGGCGTAACGAGGACTTTGATTTCGCGGTGCAGCTCAATTTCGGACATGAACCGATTAACCGCTTTTGCCGTGTCTTAGAAAAATGGATAGAGCATTTCCTAGGGGCTAAGGTACGCATTACCCCCATGCAGCAAATTAATGATCCTAAATGGTCTTGGCATGTGGGCTTGGATGCAGCTGCCACCGAGATTCTCAATAAGCTTTACAACAAGGATTTGGTCGAGGCCGAAGAGCTCGCTAAAGTGATCTGCCTCTTTCGCCTAGATTTTGTAGATGATGCAGCTGTAGCATCCACACAGCTTGGGAAGCCGGTTTATATGGCGATTGCTATGAATGAGCAACAGCAATTAAAACTCAAACCCCAAAACCTGCTATTTAATTTACCCCTAGCAAAAGTCTCTTAAGCGATTTGTTTTTGCTGGTGTTGTTTTCCTAGCCACAGCAATGCTGTCGCCGTAATGCATACGGGGATGAGCGATCCTAAATTAAGAATGTTCCAGCCTTGAGAGGTAATTAGCGCTCCTGATCCAAATGAGGTAAATGCCATCGTTCCGAAAACGAAAAAGTTAATTGCTGCCTGAGCTTTATCACGCTCATTTGGTTCATAGGCAGTCATTGCTAATGAGGTTGAGCCAGTAAATAAGAAATTCCAACCAACGCCAAGCAAAAAGAGTGCAATAAAGAATTGGTGCAGATCGGTGCCTGTTAATGCAATTGCGATACAAATGAAGTTCAGAACTACACCAAGGCCCATAATTTTGAGGGCGCCAAAACGTTGAATCAGGGAGCCTGTAAAGAACCCTGGGGCAAACATACCAATGACGTGCCACTCTAGGACTAGGGCAGTGTCTGAAAAAGGGAGCCCACAAATCTGCATTGCTAAAGGTGTGGCTGCCATCAAAAGATTCATGACACCATAACCCAGTGAAGCACCTATCACTGCAACCATAAAGACTGGCTGCTGAAGGATCATCTTGAGCGGACGTCCATCTGCAAGCGCATGCGAAGTTTTGAATTCTTCCGGAAAATGAATGAATTGCATCACCACGATGCCAATTACAGCAGCGATTGAGAGGGTAAGGTAAGCGCCTAAAAAGGCGGTATCAAATAAATCACGTGTCCATGAGGCTAAGTTGGGCCCAATGACTGCCCCCAGAATGCCGCCTGCTAATACCCAGGAAACAGCCTTATCGCGCTGACTTGCTACAGTGAGTTCAGCAGCGGCAAAGCGATAAAGCTGTCCATTAGCACTGTAGTAGCCTGCAATAAAGGTCCCTGCCACTAAGAGCCAGAAGTTTCTGGTAATCGCTGCATAAGCGCATAGGAGCGCAGAAAGCATTGCTACCAATAAACCCAGCTGAAATGAAATCTTTCGGCCAAAGTAATTCTGGGATTTAGCTACGATTGAGGTGGAGAAAGCTGCGCCCACCACATAGCCCATGACAGGCAATGTAGCCATCCAAGCCAGGGGCGCGAGACTAAAGCCAACTAAACCATTAATGGCAATAAAGGTGACGTTATTGGTCAGGAATAGGCCCTGGCAAACAATCAGGAGCACCAAGTTTTTGTTAAGTAAAGGGTGCTTGCTGGTCATGAGCTGCAGTTTACGGTGAATTCCCTTAATTAGGGCAGCATTAAGAGTTTTAGGTCTCAAATCTGGCAGTTTTGCCAAGCCTGATGATTTAAAATAGAGGACTCCCCTCATTAGCAATGGGTACGCTAACAGTGGCTTGCAAAATGGGGATGTGAGACTGGCAAGGCAAAAACCTGGCCCTGTAAATTTTTCACTATTAAGGAAACGTTAATGGCTTCAGAGAAATCAAAGATTATTTACACGCTGACAGATGAGGCGCCACTCTTGGCGACTTGTGCATTTCTGCCGATTATCCGAACTTTTACGGCACCTGCTGGCGTTGAGATTGTGAAGAGCGACATTTCTGTTGCTTCTCGTATCTTGGCTGAATTTCCTGATTTCTTGACCCAAGAGCAAAAGGTTCCTGATAACTTGGCTGAACTTGGCAAGATGACTTTGATGCCTGATACCAACATTATCAAGCTTCCTAATATCAGTGCCTCTGTGCCCCAGTTGCAGATAGCCATAAAAGAGTTGCAATCCAAAGGCTACAAAATCCCCAATTTCCCAGATGATCCTAAAACTGAGGAAGAAAAATCCATTCGGGCGCGTTACTCTAAGTGTTTAGGTAGCGCTGTCAATCCAGTATTGCGCGAAGGTAATTCTGATCGTCGTGCGCCTAATGCAGTGAAGCAATTTGCTCGTAAGCATCCTCACTCGATGGGTGAGTGGAGCCAAGCTTCTCGTACGCATGTGTCCCACATGCATGGCGGTGACTTCTACGCAGGCGAAAAGTCAATGACGATGACCAAAGACTGTGATGTGAGGATGGACTTGGTCACCAAGAGTGGTAAGACTATTGTCCTCAAACCTAAGGTCTCTTTATTAGCTGGCGAGATTATCGACAGCATGTATATGAGCAAAAAAGCACTTTGCGAGTTCTACGAAAAAGAAATCGAAGATGCTTATAAGACCGGCATGATGTGGTCTTTGCACGTAAAGGCCACCATGATGAAGATCTCTCATCCGATCGTATTTGGTCACGCTGTGAAGATTTTTTACAAAGACGCCTTTGCCAAACATGCTAAGTTGTTTGAAGAGTTGGGCGTCAATGTCAATAATGGTATGAGCAGCCTTTATGAAAAGATCAAGACTCTGCCAGAGTCTAAGCGTGAAGAAATCATTCAAGATATACATGCTTGTCATGAGCACCGTCCGGCGCTCGCGATGGTGGATTCAGCTAAAGGTATTACTAACTTATATTCCCCAAGTGATGTGATCGTTGACGCTTCTATGCCAGCAATGATTCGTGCGGGTGGCAAGATGTGGGGCGCTGATGGTCGCCTGCATGACACTAAAGCAGTGATTCCAGAAAGTACTTTTGCTCGTATTTATCAAGAAATGATCAACTTCTGTAAGACGCATGGCAACTTCGATCCAACCACGATGGGTACTGTTCCTAACGTTGGTTTGATGGCTCAACAAGCTGAAGAGTATGGCTCGCACGACAAGACTTTTGAAATTGCTGAGGCTGGCGTAGCCCGTATTGTGGCTGATGACGGTACTGTCCTGCTCGAGCAAAATGTTGAAGAGGGTGATATCTGGCGTATGTGTCAATTGAAAGATGCTCCGATTCGTGACTGGGTAAAGTTAGCAGTCAAACGTGCACGTCTTTCAAATACTCCAGCCGTATTTTGGCTAGATGAGTACCGTCCACATGAATCTCAGTTGATTAAGAAGGTCAATGATTGCCTGAAAGATTACGATCTCAAGGGCGTAGATATTCAGATCATGTCCCAGACCCGCGCCATGCGTTACACCTTAGAGCGCGTCATTCGCGGCAAAGATACCATCTCTGTCACCGGTAATATCTTGCGTGATTACCTGACCGATTTGTTCCCAATTATGGAGTTAGGTACTAGCGCGAAGATGTTATCCATCGTACCTTTGATGGCAGGTGGTGGACTCTTTGAAACTGGTGCTGGGGGCTCTGCTCCAAAACACGTCCAACAGCTAGTGGAAGAAAACCATTTACGTTGGGATTCACTAGGTGAGTTCTTGGCTTTAGCGGTCTCTCTAGAAGATATTAGCGATAAGACAGGAAATTCTAAGGTGAAGATCTTGGCCCGTACTTTGGATGAGGCCACTGGTAAATTATTGGACAACAATAAGTCACCTTCTCCACGAACTGGTGAGCTAGATAATCGCGGTAGCCAGTTTTACTTGGCCATGTACTGGGCTGAGGCATTAGCTGTACAAACTGAAGACAAAGAATTGCAAGCCTACTTTGCGCCTTTAGCTAAATCTCTGATCGAAAATGAGCAGAAGATTATTGCTGAATTCAAAGCAGTTCAAGGTAAGCCAGCAGATATTGGCGGTTACTTTGTGGCGGATCCTGAGAAGTGCAAGGTCATCATGCGTCCTAGCGCCACCTTCAACGCAGCTCTGAAAGCAGCAGCTAGAGCGTAATTGAAGTAAAGCTTGGTAGATAAAGGCAAACTTTCGGGTTTGCCTTTTTTCTTGAGAAAACAAAGGGTATCGCTTGACAAGCAATAAATTGCTATCAGTAGCAAAATAAGACCATTACATTGATTGGGGGCACCATGCGTTTTATCGATAAGACCATATCAGCTAGTGACATTACTCCTCAAGCTGTCTTTGAAAATCGCCGCACCTTAATTAAGGCTGCAGCAGCAGGAACTTTTGGAGCCGCTCTAGCCCCATGGTTTTCAAGAGAGGCTTTGGCAGCGAATCCCGAAAAGCTAAGTGCAGCGCTCAATTCAACTTATTCCTCAAAGGATGAGCTCACGCCATACAAATATGTGACGAGTTATAACAACTTTTATGAATTTGGCACAGATAAAGCCGATCCTGCTGAATATGCCCATACCTTGCAAACTCGCCCATGGTCTATTTCGATTGAGGGCTTAGTCAAAAAACCGCTTACCTTGGATATTGATACACTCTTAAAGCTAGCTCCAATGGAAGAGCGCATCTATCGTATGCGCTGTGTTGAAGGATGGTCAATGGTGATTCCTTGGGATGGCTACTCTTTATCGAAGTTGATTAGTAAGGTCGAGCCCCTAGGTTCGGCTAAGTATGTGGAATTCATTTCACTAGCTGATAAAAAACAAATGCCAGGAATTAAGAGCAACATCATCGATTGGCCTTATCGCGAGGGCTTACGTATGGACGAGGCGATGAATCCATTGACGCTGCTGACCTTTGGTTTGTATGGAGAGGTTCTACCAAAGCAAAATGGCGCACCCGTCAGAATTGTGGTGCCCTGGAAGTATGGCTTTAAGAGTGCAAAGTCGATTGTCAAAATTCGCTTTACTGAAGAGATGCCTAAAACCAGTTGGAATATGTTTGATGCTCGTGAATACGGTTTTTATTCCAATGTGAATCCGCAGGTTGATCATCCACGTTGGAGTCAGGCTATGGAGCGACGTATCGGTGATGCCAAAGGATCCTTTGCACCGAAGATCAAAACCCAAATGTTTAACGGCTATAGCGAGCAGGTTGCTAGCATGTATACCGGCATGGATTTGAAGAAATTTTATTAAGTATGTCTGCCAGGCTCTGGTAGGGGAACCATGACTGCTTGACCTGGCGTGCTGCAGCCTTGGTCACAGCAACGTCCTGGTTGCTTGTTCTTAGTGATGGCGCGCTCTTGATTGCTAGTGAGAACTCCCCGGTCTAGTAATCTTTCTACTAACTCCACCTTATTACCAATAGGATATTGGCGATAGATCTCTTTTTTCATTGCTGCTGGTGAGCCACCGCCATGCAAGCTAATGACAGAGTACCAACCCCCTTGATATGAGGCAGTGAGGTCTTCGATAAAGCGTGCTACTTCAATACGTTTATCGTAGGGAACTGCTGGGTTAGCGCGAAGCACTTCCGCCAAAGTAGCAGCAGTTGCAGGATTGTGATCTTCATCTGGGCCAGGCAGCGCAACAATTAAACCGCCAGATACTTCATGAGCAAGACGGTGCATGTCATAAATTTGGGTTGCCAGTAAAAGCTTGCCGATATTCGAGAACACTGGTTCAGGCATAAAGGATTTGCTGTATGGATCTTGTGTACCATAGACACTTGCAGCAACACCACAAGCATAAAATCCTTCCGTGATCTTGATGAGATCAACCATCGGGTCCCGTAAATTGGATTTGGTTTCTGGATCAAAGCCATTGGCTTCGCACATCAAAGCACCAGCTCCAATTAGGAGGTCACCAAAGCCAGCTCGTGCTGCGATACAGCTATGGCGATGATGAGTAGCATAGCTATAGGTTAAAACGCTAGAGTGTTCCCATTCTCCTGCATAGAAAACCCGTTCCCAAGGAACAAACACCTTATCAAAGATCACCACGCCAGTCGATTGGCCATACTTACTAGAAAATAGTGGCTTGCCATGCTCTACTTTTTCTCCTGGGCGCCCAGCCGGTCGGGCGACGATGGTAATACCTTTGGCATCTACCGGTACTGCGCAACAAATTGCAAACGCAGCATCTTCTTTACTCATATTGCGACCGGGCATCACTAAGAACTCATGCATATACGGTGCGCCAGTAACGATGGCTTTTGTTCCAGAAATCACTACCCCCTTGGCATCTTGAGAAACGATGTGCACATAAGTATCAGGATTGGCTTGTTCATGCGGTCTAAGAGATCGATCACCTTTGGCATCAGTCATGGCAATGCCTAAAGCTAAATCATTTTTTTGTACGTGGGCAAGATACTCTGCAAATTTAGCGCGATGATCATTACTACCATGGGCATCATCAATCCGAGCCGATACTTGCCCAAGCGCATTTAAGGCATCGTGGGCAAGGTAACGCTGTGCACAACCGGTTTCTTGGCAAAGAACACGAACAGCTTCTAATTTATTGAGGAGGTCACCAGAGGACTCGTTGATATGCAACATTCTAGGAACCGTTTTACCGTCAGAGCTTGCCAGCATTAAAGGCGCTAGAGCAGGGTCATGCGCCATGTCATACGTGACACCCAAAGCTTGAACCCCAGGTCTTAATAAAGCTTCATCAGCCACGGATTCAATAAGACGCCCATCAACATAAACCACCGGCTTTAATGCGCGCAATGATTCTTGGTAGTCCTTGCTGGTCATTAATGGAGAGGTGCTTTGACTCATAAGGGGTCCTAATGGTTTATTTAATCAGTAATTAATCGAATAATACACATAAATTGAACAGTGTTCAATTATTAAGATATATGTATAATTAATCGATGAATCCAGCGATGGCATCCCCCAAAGATCTTCGTCAGCAAGCATTGGCTGATGCTCGGCGAGAGCATATTTTGAGTGCAGCTAGAGCGGTATTTATCGAGTTGGGCTTAGAGGCCGTTAGCATGCGAGAAATCGCAAAGCGGGCTGGATACACTGCGGGTGCTATCTATAGCTACTTTGCCAGCAAAGAAGAAATCTACGGCGCCTTGCTAGCTGAATCGCTCGAGCGCTTAAATGATTTTGTCAATCTAGCTGCAGAGGATGTCGCTGTTGACCAGAAGGATCAATCCGCTTTTGCAGAGCTTCGTCAAAGTGCTTTAGCTTTTTATGAGTTTTACCGAGACAATCCACGCGATTTAGATTTGGGTTTTTATCTCTTCCAGGGTCTTAAGCCTAGAGGATTGACAAATGAGTGGGACTCACAGTTGAATGCGCGCCTACGAGCTGCTATGCAACACCAAGAGGCTGCACTGATCAAGTTAGGATGTAGTAAAAAGGATGTAGATACTGAGTTAACGGCGATCTTTGCACATATTGTTGGCGTACTATTGTTAAACCATACAGGCCGTATTCGGATGTTTGGCAAGGGTGCCGATGAATTGATCATCCACTACTTGGATCATTTGGTGCTTCGCTTACCTAAGAAAAAATAATGACTTCATGATGATGAACCAAGACACTAGTGCGCTAATTCTGATTGACTATCAGACCCGCTTGATGCCCAGCATTAACCAAGCTGAGGGGGCTATTTCTTGCGCACTCTTTCTCGCTAAGGTGGCGCAAGCACTTGAAATTCCTATTCTGGGAACCGAGCAAAATCCGGATGGCTTGGGACCAAACGATGGGCGTATCAAAACCTTTTGTCGCCAGACTGTTGTAAAGCATGCTTTTAATGGTGTCACAGATGGCTTGGCGAAAGACATCAAGGATATAAGCCCTTTAATCACTCAAGTAGTATTGGCAGGTTGTGAAGCACATGTCTGCCTGATGCAAACTGCTTTGGGTTTGCAGGCGCAGGGATATGAAGTAGCAGTTGTCCCAGAAGCTTGCGGCAGCAGAATGGCGCAAGATAAGGATTTAGCCTTGGCCCGCATGCAACAAGAAAAAATAGTGATGCTGAGCCCTGAAATGCTGGTCTTTGAGTGGCTTAAAACCTCGGAACATCCACAGTTTAAGAATATTTTGCAACTGATCAAAAATAGATAAGCTAAGCTACTACATTAAGAGAAACATCTTTAAAGAGGAAGTATGGAACATATCGTTTTAGTTACTGGCGCTACCGCTGGATTTGGTGAAGCAACTGCAAGACGTTTTTTGGCTGAGGGCCATAAGGTGATCGCAGTGGGAAGAAGAAATGATCGCTTAGATGCACTCAAAGCATCGCTGCCTGCAGAGCAGCAAAAGAAACTCTACTCGCTAGCTTTAGATATCTGCGATAGTAGCAAGGTTGATTCTTTAGCGGCGTCCTTGCCTGCAGAGTTTGCCAAGGTGACTGTCCTTGTCAATAACGCTGGACTTGCATTAGGTTTAGAGCCAGCGCATCAGACGAATATTAA
>Ga0208496_1000118_pt1 | contig 26406 bp, 20 predicted proteins | sample CryBogmetaGMA2M_FD_184552 | JGI IMG/M metagenome (GOLD analysis project Ga0208496, IMG submission 184552) | Freshwater microbial communities from Crystal Bog, Wisconsin, USA - MA2M (SPAdes) | ecosystem: Environmental > Aquatic > Freshwater > Lake | place: Crystal Bog, Wisconsin, USA | collected... | reverse complement strand
GGGTTGCCGACCTACGGCGATTTGATTTGGAGTGTAGGCTTGCCTTGACAGGCAAAGCGAGCTTTGCCACTCCATGCGTAACATCAGGGCATAAAACCGAGTCGGTCAGATCTATGCTTTATCAAGTTCACGTTGGTTGAAGGCTGTGCGGGTTTCCTCGAATGCTTGTTTAAGGCTCTGGGAAAATTGCATGACGGCTTCAAGATTTCCGTTGTCGCAAGCGTCTTCAATGTTCCGGCAAACATTTGCAAGACGTAATGCCCCTAATGTCCTCGCAGTACTCTTGATGCTGTGCGCCTCAAACCCGATGGTCTGATAATTCTTCACGCTGATTGCCTGCACAACCTTTTTTACCCTATCCTGCGTGTCAACAAAAAAAATCGCCATGATCTCCTTCATGGTTTGGCTGTCAGTTTGGGATGCTAGTGACCTCCAGACTTCCTCATCTAGCACGACGACATCCGAATCGGTCTCAGCGGTTGAAGTCATTGCGACATTGGAAGTGATGTTGCCACTTTTTCGCAGCCAATTGGCAACTGAGGCCAACAAGTGCTCTTTCCTCACAGGCTTGGCGATGAAATCATTCATGCCGGCAGCAAGGCAGGCTTGGCGGTCCTCTGGCAAGGCGTTAGCGGTGAGTGCCAAAATGGGTACCCTTGCACGGGAGCCTGAGAAGTTTCGTATCGCCGTAGCAGCCTCGTATCCGTCCATTTCTGGCATACGCACATCCATCAGGATCAAATCATAATCTTCGCTTTGTGCGGACACCACTGCTTTTGCTCCGTCCAGTGCCACGTCAACTTGGTAACCTGCTTTATTTAGCATGGCGGTGACGACTAGGCGATTGATTTCTCCGTCTTCCACCACGAGGATTTTCGCAAGCTTGTTTCTTCGGTCTTGGTTTCTGCCAGGCTTGCCTGAACATTCGGCTTGCCGAAAAAGCGAAGAATTTATTTCGGGGGCATGGCTGGTGTTTGAATGGGGGAGGCTATCCGCTACCGTTTGCAATTTTATAGTAAACCAAAAGTTGCTGCCTTTCCCAATTTGACTGCTGAAGCCAATGTCTCCGCCCATCAAAGCTGCCAAGCGTTTGCTGATGGCAAGCCCCAATCCTGTTCCTCCGTAACGGCGCAGTGTGCCTGTTTCAACTTGTACGAATTTGTTGAAAAGAGTGGCTTGGGCATGGTCTGGAATCCCAATTCCCGAATCCTTCACATTGAACCGCAACAGGCTTTGCGTTTCAAGCTGTTCTTGTTGGTAAACACTGATGGAAACACCACCTTGGTCGGTGAACTTTATTGCGTTGCCAACCAAATTGACCAATATCTGACGCAGTCTGAAAGGATCGCCGCGCAAGGTCAGCGGCACAGAATGATCAATATCTAGCGAGAGTGACAATCCTTTTGTTTCGACGCGAATTTGGAAAATTTGGATGACTTCGTCGATTAGCGATTTGAGATCGAAGTCTTGGTTTAGGAGTGTCAGCTTATCTGCTTCGATTTTGGAAAAGTCCAAAATGTCTTCAATGAGATTGAGTAGCGTGTCGGCAGCAGTATAAGCGGATTTTACCCATACTTCTTGCTCCACATTGAGAGGGCTATCTTGAAGTAGCGACAGTGTTCCCAAGACGGCATTCATCGGTGAACGTATTTCGTGGCTCATGGTTGCCAGAAACTCGCTTTTTGCCTGGTTGGCGGCTTCGGCGGCCATTTTGGCTTCCAGCAACGCGAGTTCGGATTTTTTTTGCGCTGAAATATCGCGCTCTATTGCCATCCAGTTGGTGATTTTAGCGTCCTCGTCCCTGATGGGTTGCACCTCAAATTGAACCCAATATTCTTGCCCTGATTTCGAATAGTTGATCATCTCGGCACCAAACCCCACGCCTTCCCGAAAATTCTTTCGTATAGCTTGAACCACCTGGGGATCCGATTTTTCACCCTGTAGAATCGAGCCTGGAGTCTTGCCCTGCATGTCCTCCTGTGAATAGCCTGTGATGTGTGTGAAAGCTTCGTTGACCCACTCCACCCGCCCCATCCCATCAGTAATCACCACGGCGTTATCGGTATTGTTTGCAAACAGGGCTATCTTGAATAACTCGTCCTCCTGCTGCTGTAAACGCACCAACTCATCCCACAGCAAGCCGACTTGCCGGCTTAATTCTGCGTTTGCCTCAAGAAGACCAGTCCGTTGCTCAGAAAGCTTCCCAGCCAGATCGCGCTCGTCCTGTAAGGCGATCTTCTGTGATTGGATAGTTTGTAGTAGGTTTAGGCTAGCATCATGGATGGCAAAGTCATTGGGCAGTAGGCCATGCCTGCCCAAGTCGGAGTATTCCGCCAGCCAAGGCGACCAGAGGCATACAATGATTGGGATTGAGCCAGTGGTAACTAATTGACCACGGAATTTCAACCGCGTTTTTTTGTGCTCCCATAGCATAGCCTCTTCTAGCTCTACCGATAAGGCGGAGAACTCCATGTTAATTTTCGGGCTGACCAGACTGAACCGCTCACGGATGTCTACACCTGGCCCTAAGTCGGGGCAAGCACGTAACAATGACGGACCCACCTGCACAATCAAATTATCCTTGCCGAAGGCTAGATGGAATGGAAACGCCTGATTAAACTTTGAAGGCGGAAGCCCTATACCCTGTTCATCGGGTGGCATGTTCAAAGGCGGATGCATGGCGGCCTGTAGCCTCGTCAAACGAAACCGTCATCATACCGGTTTAAGCCTAGTATTAAGGAACGCTAAAATGGTCATATCTGCTGCGTCAATTGAGTATCTGTATTATTTCATCAAAGTATTGGTCTAAGACAATCCCGAAGTCACTGGCACGGCGCACATTCACAATGCGGTATGGACGACCACGCCGATCAGTCGTGATTTCGCTTAAATCGACGAAACGTTGTGTTGGGCTTTGGTCGGGGGTGCGCACGACTAGGATTTGTGGACGAAGCCGCTGCTTGATGTTGGATTCAAGGACGATGGCCACTTCCCCAGAACTTAACTCGACAATGCATCCAGGAGGATAAATCCCCAAATATGACACAAAATTGGCAGTCAGTTCGTTGTCGATCTTATTCTCCCTCGCCAACTTATTGAGAATGGACACTGCCGTCAGATGGTCGCCTTCAATCCTGTATGGCCTAGGACTAGTGATGGCATCATATTTGTCCGTCACTGCCACGATCTTACAATTCAAGTTGATCTGATAACCTTGCAATCCTCGCGGGTAGCCCGTTCCGTCGAGGTTTTCATGGTGTCCGTAAGCGACATCGACAGCACCGCTAAAGATTCTTCGCGCTGACATTAGGATGTTCCGTCCCTCTAAAGTGTGGCTTTGCACTATCGCCGTCTCTTCGGGGGTGAGCAACCCTGGCTTGTTTAAGATAGGGTCGGGAATGGCTACTTTGCCCATATCATGGAGCATCGCGCACGTTCCGAGATTCTCTAGCACTTTAGCCTCCAGCCCAAGCTGGCGACCAATTATAATCGAATAAATGCAGACGTTGAAGGCGTGTTGGCTATTACTGACATCCTTATTCCCCAAGCGCGTCAGGAAGAGCATGGTTTCGGGATTGCGCAACACACTGGACATGCATTCTGAAACCGCCCCCTTGACCAGTTGTATATCAGGGCATTGACCGCCAAATTGAATTTCATCAATGAAGGTCTTGAGCAAATCGGAGGTTTTTTTGTGTGTGGTTCTAGCGGCCTCAAAACCCTTTACACGTGAGGAAGAACTGATTTTGTCAATAAAAAAACCGATTGGCCGTTCGGGCAGGGTTGGTTTTACAACTTTACTGCGCGTCAGATCAATGTAGACATATTCACAATACTGCATAACTGCTTCAATGTCGGTATCGTCTTTCACCACGAATCCTTGCATTAAGAACGGGGTTTCCAGCCAAGGCCGATCCAGTTCACAAACATACATGCCGCGCCGGAGGTCACAAGAGCGGAGTTGGATTTTTTCAATTAAGTCGAACTTTCGTGGTTTGCTTTGAAGCATGGTCGATTCGATTTAGGGTCTACATAAGTAAAACGACATAAAACTCCCTCTCCCCGGCGCAAATCCGCAGGGGGGTTTGGGTCGAACGAAATTCGCCTGAACACGATACGCTAAGCAAATGGGAAATTTTTTCAGAAATCTCCATTTGGCACAGTGACATTATGCGATTCACTCACGGCACAAGCAAATTGGTATTGACATTTCCGTCAGCATGACTAGAATAATAGTCATGCTATTCCAAACCAGTTCTCGCAGGACCGAGAAAGCCCATGTCATTAGCCCAAAGACTGAAACAATCTAGAGGACAAGCCCGAATCAGCCAGCGGGAACTAGCGAAACGCTCCGGGCTTAGCCAACAACTGATATCCAAGCTAGAGAACGGGTTAGTTGAATCGACCACCGAGGTATTCAGGTTGGCGGAGATATTGCGAGTCGATGTGCGCTGGCTGGCGACCGGTAAGGGCGACGCGCAAGGCGGGGAGAATATCTCCGTCGGCCCAGCCATCACCGCCTATGTACCCTTGATTTCTTGGGTCGCGGCGGGCAGTTGGCGCGATGTGGCCGACCCTTACCCGCCGGGAATGGGCGAGGTGCTAGTACCCGTAACCTGCCGCACGGGGCCGAACGCCTACGCACTGCGAGTGCAAGGGGACAGCATGGAGCCAGTTTTTCCCAACGGTAGCATTATCATCATTGATCCGGCGTTGGAGCCGCGACAGGGCAGCTTTGTGGTTGTCCGTCTGGATGAGGCAGAGCAAGCAACCTTTAAGCAGATGGTCATCGACGGTGGAACGCGTTATCTAAAACCGCTGAACCCGCGCTATCCGCTGATGGAAATCCGCCAAAGCGCCACCGTCTGCGGTGTTGTACGGCAAATGGTGATGGATTTTGAGTAGTTGGTTTTTTTTAAAACCACTGGGTCTGAGTGACAATACTACTTTTGTAGTCTTTTTGTGTTGATTAAAAAAAGAGGTAAACCGCCATGTTGGAAAAAATTATTCTTCGACTCGAACAATTGCAAGCTCGCTTGTATAGGAACAGCGAACAGAAACGCCGTGAGCGTTCGTTACGCTGCGCCAAGTCGGAAATCAACCGGTTGGCGAGGATGCGTTTGCTGTGAAGCCCATTGCGAGAGGCCATTAGAGCCTAGGCGATTTGCGCTTAGGGGAAACTTCGATAACAAGACTCTAGCTGTCCATCCGAGGGTGCAATTGCGACGGGGTCGCTATTGCGCCCTTAAGGTCTTTATACAATGAAATACTCAAATCGCTTCAATTGAACGGACTGTATACAGTATCGGCGCACAGTTACCAGCTTGCCAACTTTGGGATACCTCAATTTCGAGACCGCATTTTCTTTATTGGCACCAAAACAGGCAAGCTAGTACCCATAATGGATTCAACACATGGTAACTCTGATTGCGCAAATGCCCCTTACAGAACCGCTTTTGAGGCACTTAGACAGCTACCTGAACCGGGAAAATCGAGCGATATTCCAAATCATTCGGGCCGGAAGCATAGCCAACGCATTATAGACCGCTATCACGGCTTGGAATTTGGAGAGCGTGACCCGAATACGCGAATTAATAAGCTGCACCCGGAAAGGCCGAGCTATACAATTATTGTTGGTTCTGATAAAGGCGGTGGCAAGGGGCATGTTTTCAATGCAAAGCGGAAAAGAAGCTATAATGAACTTATTGAAATTCTTGGGCTTGACTATTTGCAAGACTGAAAGCCGGATATTTTCAGTATGTCTTGGCCTGACCTTTGTGAACGTGAAATGCAAGCATTGCGCAGTTAGGATAAGTGCCAAGCGATAAGTTCATTTGTATCGGTGGAGTGGGCCAAGGTTCGCGAGCAGGTCAGGCAAAATAGCGGCCTTGGGCCGCTCTTGCGAAACAATCACTCGGACAGGGAGACCCAGCCACCACCGTCCATCGAGCCTAGGTTCCTGCGATTCCCTGCCGGAACAATGATGTTTTTAACCTTTATGGTAGTGACCCTATACATCTTCCAAAGGCGAGAGTTGATTCAAGCGTGGTATTTTTCCAGATGTTTGATTTTTTCTATCGCTTCCTTGGCTTTCAGATTGAGCGTCTCAGTTAATTCGGAGTTTTTGTAAACCTTAGGAAGAAGCCCTTCCTCCACTAAAGCTTCTTTTATCCATTTCTTGGCGAAACGGTAATTGCCTGGCATCGGCGATATTTCGCCCGTCACAGGGTTGCGCAAGTTGGTGTGCTTTTCGTGTTCGATGCCAGTGATGACAGACTTTGCAGAGGCTGGGGCCTGCGCAACGGGCGGGGTCGTTGCCACCGAAGGTGGTGAAGGATGCCGTGCGGGGTCAGTCTGTGGCGCACCACGGCTATTGTCGGGGCTAGTCTGGCTCAATCCGTCGCCCGACTGGGAAACCGTTGCGAATACTTCGTATAAAGCATAAATCACGAAGATTGCGGTCAGGACTGCTAACAGTTCTGTCATAGAGTTCTCCTAGAATAATTATTGTGGAGTTTGTATAAGGGTGTCGCGGTCGTTTAGGTTTAGGCAGGCCCACCTTCGATTCAACGATCAATCCTGTACACCATAGGACGAAACGGGAAAAATCGCAATATCTGTAAAAACTCATTATACCGCTGATACAGTGGAACTTGTTTTAATGGAAGGAATACAATAGCCAGTTGAATGGTGTGGATGCATTTTGACCCCATGCCTAAAAATTCTTTTATCATTATATTAGGTGCTAAGATGGAAATTGCAGGTAAAAATATTGTAATCACGGGCGGCGCACGTGGCTTGGGCAGACGCTTTGCAGAAGATGTTAAAAAGGCCGGGGGCAAGCCGTATGTGCTGGATGTCATGCAAGAAAGCCTCGATACGCTGAAGGCGGAGACTGGCATTGAGGGTGAAATTGTCGATGTCAGCAACGAGTCCGCAGTGGAAGCATTCTTCGAAAAATTCACCGCTGCCAACGGCCCGGTCGATGTCCTCGTCAACAATGCAGGCATTACCTCCGACGCGTTGTTCATCAAACAAAAAGGCGATGAAATCACCAAATTCCCGTTTTCCAACTGGGAAAGGGTCATTAACATCAATCTGACCGGCGTGTTCCTGTGTTCTAGGGAAGCGGCTTTCCACATGGTCAAGCACAAAGTCAAAGGCGTGATCGTCAATATCTCCTCGATTTGCCGAGTCGGTAATTTTGGCCAGACCAATTACTCAGCATCCAAATCCGCCGTCGATGCTATGACAGTGACCTGGGCCAAGGAACTCTCCCGTTACGGCATCCGCGTCGGGGCGATTGCACCAGGCTACATTAACACGGAAATGGTCGCCAAAATCAAGCAGGAAGTGCTGGACAAACTGATTGAAAAAATCCCTACGGGTCGCTTGGGCGAAATGGAAGAAATATCCAAAACCGTCCAATTTATAATTGCCAATGATTTTTTCACCGGGCGGATCATCGAGGTTGATGGAGGCATGAGAATATAATGGAAGCATATATAATAGGCGCGTGCCGGACCGCCATCGGCAAATTCAACGGAACCTTGGCCCCGCTCAATGCGATTGATATTGGTGCTGAAGTTGTGCGGGAAATTGTTGCCAGAACCTCGATCCCCGCCGAACGGGTGAACGAAATCATTCTAGGCAATGTCATCCAAGCCGGCTTGGGGCAGAACCCCGCCCGTCAAGCCGCCATAAAAGGGGGGTTGCCGGAAACCGTCCCGTCTTTCACGGTGAATAAAGTCTGCGGGTCCGGGTTGAAGTCAGTCGCCCTAGCCGGTCAGTCGATTGCGGCTGGCGATAACCAAGTGGTGATTGCCGGCGGCATGGAACATATGACCGGGGCGCCTTATTTGCTCAAAGCCCACCGCTGGGGGCAGCGACTAGGCCACGGCGAAGTGACCGATAGTGTGGTCCATGATGCGCTATGGGACAAGTTTTACGACTACCACATGGGTACTACCGCCGAAAACATCGCCGAAAAACACCAAATATCGCGTGACGAACAAGACGAATTTTCCGCAGTTTCACAGCAAAAGACCGAGCAGGCGATTAAAGACGGAAAGTTCAAGGATGAAATCGTCCCCATCCGCATTAAGCAGGGCCGCGGCGAAGATATCGTATTCGACACCGACGAACACCCCCGTTACGGCACGACGATACAGGCTTTGGCTAAGTTAAAACCCTCATTCAAGAACGATGGCACTGTTACCGCCGGCAATGCATCGGGAATCAACGACGGCGCGGCGGCCGTGATGGTGGTTTCCAAGGAGGTTTTAGCAGAATTGAACCCTGCTTGGGCATTCAAGATACTCGGTGCCCATTCCTCGGCACTCAATCCGGCTTTCATGGGTTTGGGTCCGATCAGTGCTTCCCAAGGTCTCTTGGCGCGTGGCCTATGCTCGATCAAGGACTTGGATTTGATCGAGGTCAACGAGGCTTTCGCTTCCCAGTCCATCCAAGTCCACCGTGAAATGGGCTGGGACTTAGGAAAAGTCAATGTGAACGGCGGTGCGATTGCCTTAGGCCACCCTGTCGGGGCCAGCGGAACCCGGATACTTGTGACCCTGCTCTATGAGTTGGTCCGGCGGGATTTGTCGCTGGGCTTGGCTTCGCTGTGCATAGGCGGGGGGCAGGGGATTGCAATGTTGGTTGAGAGGGTGCGATAGTTTAAACCCATCGTACGGCGGAACCAGGGATGTGTTCCGCCGTGTGGTCACGCCGACTCGGACCGCATAGGCTTGCCAGTAAAGCTCGCAGAGCCGTTCCAACTTCAGGTTCACTTCCTCCAAATAGTACGGGGCCAAATCGTGTGCAAACAGTCAATTAACCATGAAACCATCAGGCAAACATTGAAATAGCCAGATCATTGATTATGTTGACTGAAATTTTTTGATGGCGAAAAAACAAGAAACCAAGCTATTCACTAAGTAAATCAGGCACTAGTCATTATTGCTCTTTAGAAGTATTCTAGCGGCTTTATTCTTCCAAACTTAGCTTACATGGAGAAATGCAATGATCAGTCCCAAGCCCAGTGATAAGACACGTCCTGCGGATTTGGTACAACATGGCAAAGGAACCGGCCCTGTTCGCACACAACGCCCGGTCTACCAAGACTTGCTTCCCCCTTGCAATAACGCCTGTCCAGCGGGCGAAAATATCCAAGCATGGCTGTCCCTTGTCCAGGCCGGCCAATACGAACGGGCTTGGCAAACGCTGATGAGGGACAACCCGCTTCCCGCCGTCCATGGAAGAGTTTGTTACCATCCCTGCGAAAGTAATTGCAACCGCAAGGATGTGGATAGCTCTGTCAGTATCCATGCGGTTGAGCGGTTTTTGGGTGACAGTGCTTTGCGCCAAGGCTGGAAAGTCAATATTGACGCAGCCCCCAGCGGTAAACGGATTCTGGTTGTTGGAGGCGGCCCTAGCGGTTTGTCTGCCGCGTATCATTTGACACGTCTTGGGCACACTGTAGAAATTCACGAGGCCGGACCCATGGCGGGTGGGATGATGCACTTCGGCATTCCGGCTTACCGTTTGCCGCGCCAAGAACTGGATCAAGAAATTCGCCGCATCGAAGAAATGGGCGTAAAAATCTTCCTTAACCGTAAAGTTCAAGATGTTTTGGCGGAAAAGGAGTCCGGGCGATTTGATGCCGTCTTTATTGCCATCGGCGCACATATCAGCAAGCGAGTCGATATTCCAGCGCGGGATGCCGGCAAGATTTTGGATGCCGTCAGCTTCTTGCGCGAGGCGGCAGCGGGCGAAGCCCCTCCCTTGTTAGGACGGCGTGTCGCCATCTATGGCGGCGGCAATACCGCGATGGATGCGGCGCGGACGGCCAAGCGCCTAGGTGCCGAGGAAGCCTTGATTATTTACCGGCGCGACCGGGAGCATATGCCAGCCCACTCCTTTGAAGCCGACGAGGCGATGGAAGAGGGTGTCAAAATCAATTGGCTGCGCACCATCAAAGAAATCGACCAGACGCATATCCAAGTCGAGGTCATGACCATCAACGACGAAGGCTTTCCCGAGCCGACCGGCCAATTCGAGACGTTGGAAGCCGACGCTTTGATACTAGCCCTAGGCCAAGACACTGACACAGGGTTCCTGAAAAACGTGCCGGGAATCGAGTTCAAGCGCGATGGCACGGTGTTAGTCGATGCCAATATGATGACCGGGCATCCCGGCGTTTTTGCCGGCGGTGACATGGTGCCCAGCGAAAGGACGGTGACTATTGCGGTGGGGCATGGCAAAAAAGCCGCCCGTCACATCGACGCTTTCTTGAACGATGGGCAATATTCCAAAGCGCCCAAGCACGATATCGTCGGTTTTGAAAAGCTGCACATTTGGTATGACACCGAAGCCCGGCAAACGCTCCAAGACTCCTTGGAATTGGACAAGCGGGCGTTTGGATTTGACGAAGTTGTCAAAGGGTTAGGCGAAGCCGAAGCTTTGTACGAGGCAAGGCGTTGCTTTTCGTGTGGCAACTGTTTTGAGTGCGACGGATGTTACGGTGCGTGTCCCGAACAGGCTATCATCAAATTAGGCCCAGGCAATCGTTACCGCTACGACTATGACCGCTGCACAGGCTGCGCCGTATGCTTTGAGCAGTGTCCCTGCCATGCCATCGAAATGAACCCGGAACCAGGAGTCTAACCCATGAAACCGTCACAGGTTACTACGCTTGAAGGCAATGAGGCCGTGGCGTACATCGCTTATCGCGTCAATGAAGTATGTGCCATTTACCCTATCACACCTTCATCGACCATGGCCGAATTGGCCGATCAATGGGCATCCGAGGGCAAAACCAATATTTGGGGCAATATTCCCCTAGTGGTAGAAATGCAAAGCGAGGGAGGCGCTGCCGGCACGGTGCATGGCGCTCTCCAGACGGGTGCCATGACCACCACGTTCACGGCTTCGCAAGGGCTGTTGTTAATGATCCCGAACCTGTACAAAATGGCCGGTGAATTGACTTCGGCGGTGTTGCATGTGGCAGCGAGATCGTTGGCCGCTCAAGGGCTGTCGATTTTCGGCGACCATTCGGATGTTGCCGCCGTGCGCCAAACGGGGTTTGCCCAACTGGCTTCCAGCACGGTGCAAGAGGGTCATGACATGGCACTGTTGGCCCAAGCCAGTACTTTGGAGGGAAGGATACCCTTCATCCATTTCTTCGATGGCTTCCGCACCTCGCATGAAGTCAATAAGCTCACACTCATTCCCGATGAAACGATCAGGGCGATGATTGATGCCGAGCAGGTTCGCGCCCACCGGGGCAGGGGATTAAACCCTGACCACCCTTTCATCCGTGGTACGGCACAAAATCCAGATATCTATTTTCAGGCAAGGGAAACAGTCAATCCGTTTTATGCCCAATTGCCGTCCATCGTTCAACAAAAGATGGATGCATTTGCCGAACTGACGGGCAGAAGCTACCACCTCTTCGATTATTTTGGACATCCCGAAGCTGAGAGAGTGGTGGTCATCATCGGTTCGGGTGCGCAAACCTTGATTGAAACCGTCGCTTACCTGCAAACGCAGGGTGAAAAGGTCGGTGTGGTCAATGTGCGCCTCTGCCTGCCCTTCTCTGCCGAGCATTTCATCAAGGTTTTGCCGGCCACCGTTAAGGCCATCACCGTACTGGACCGCATCAAATCCCCAGGGGCCACTGGCGAACCGTTGTATGCTGATGTGGTTACAGTATTGGCGGAAGCCTACGCCAACGGAACGCTGCCTACTCCCGCCATTCCGCGAATTACCGGGGGCCGTTACGGCTTGTCATCCAAAGAGTTTACCCCGGCTATGGCAAAATCTGTGCTGGACGAACTCAAGAAGGACAAGCCGAAAAACCATTTCACCATCGGCATTGATGACGATGTGTCGCATAGCAGCTTGGAATACGATGCTGCCTTTGATATCGAACCGGATGAGGTTGTCCGCGCCTTGTTCATCGGCCTAGGTGCCGACGGTACTGTCGGTGCCAACAAAAATAGCATCAAAATCATTGGCGAATCGACACCCTTGTACGCCCAAGGCTATTTTGTCTATGATTCAAAAAAATCCGGTTCGCGCACGGTTTCCCATGTGCGCTTTGGGCCGAATCCAATCAACTCGCCCTATTTAATTCATTCTGCCAGCTTTATCGGCTGCCACCAGTTCGTCTTCGCAGAAAAAATAGACGTATTGGAAAACGCCGGCCATGGCGCAACCTTTCTGTTGAATAGCCCCTATGGACCCGATGAGGTCTGGGACCGACTGCCCCGCAGCTTGCAGCAAGAGATCATCGACAAGGATATCCGGTTTTATGTGATTGATGCATCCAAAGTGGCTTTGGATACGGGCATGGGCAGCCGCACCAACACCATCATGCAAACCTGTTTTTTTGCCATTTCGGGCGTACTGCCAAGGGAAGAAGCCATCGCCAAAATAAAGGAGTCGATCAAAAAAACCTATGGCAAGAAGGGCGAGGATGTCGTCAAGAAAAACTATATCGCGGTGGATCAAACCCTGGCCCGTTTGTATAAAATTGACGTGCCGAAGGAGGCCAAGGGGACTATCGACCTACCGCCGACGGTGTCCTCAAAAGCACCTGAATTCGTGCAGCAGGTGACGGCGATGATGATGGCGGGCAAGGGCGACCAATTGCCGGTCTCCATGCTGCCCATAGACGGCACCTATCCGAGCGGCACGACGCAATGGGAAAAGCGCAATATCTCTGCTTTTGTCCCGATTTGGGAGCCTGACATTTGCATCCAGTGTGGAAATTGTAGCTTTGTTTGTCCACACGGTGTCATCCGTTCCAAGTTCTATCCCGAAACGCGGCTGAAGAATGCGCCGGAAGCGTTCAAATCCGCCCAGATCAATGCACGGGGTTTCCCTGGCACGCGCTATACCCTGCAAGTCTATGTCGAAGATTGCACCGGTTGTAACTTGTGCGTGGAGGTCTGCCCGGCCAAGAGCCTTCAGCAAAGCGGGGTCAAGGCTATCAACATGAAACCAAAAGAGCCTATTCTCAAACAAGAACTTGCCAATATCAGGTTCTTTGAGGGCATTCCGTTCAATGACCGTTCCAAGGTGGATTTTTCCTCTGTCAGGGGTACCCAATTTCTGGAACCCTTGTTTGAGTTTTCCGGTGCCTGCGCGGGTTGCGGCGAAACGCCTTATGTCCGCTTGTTGTCGCAATTGTTCGGCGACCGCCTGATCATGGCCAATGCCACCGGCTGCTCATCCATTTACGGCGGCAATTTACCCACCACGCCTTGGACCAAAAATGCGGAGGGGCGTGGACCCGCATGGTCCAACTCGCTGTTTGAGGACAATGCCGAATTTGGCTTGGGTTTCCGCCTGACTGCCGACAAGCATTTGGAAGTGGCAATACAACTAGCCTTGGAACTCAAGGGTGCGGTCAATCCGGCACTGGTCGATCAAATCATCGAAGCTCCGCAAGCCACCGAGTCGCAGATTCGCGATCAGCGCATCCGGGTTGCGGAATTGAAAGCGGCCTTGATCGTTCTGGATACCGAGAAGGCCAAGGATTTGCTTTCCGTGGCCGACCATTTAGTCCATCGTAGCATCTGGATCATGGGCGGTGACGGTTGGGCTTATGACATTGGCTCGTCCGGTGTGGACCATGTGTTGGCCAGTGGCAGGAACATCAACATCCTCGTGCTGGATACCGAAGTTTATTCCAATACGGGTGGACAGATGTCCAAATCCACCCCGATGGGCGCAGTGGCGAAGTTTGCCGCCGGGGGCAAACCAGTAGCCAAAAAAGACCTCGCCCTGCAAGCCATATCCTACGGTAGTGTTTATGTGGCCAGGATCGCCATGGGGGCCAATCCGCAACAAACTTTGCTTGCATTGCGCGAGGCGGAGGCCTATCCGGGTCCGTCCCTAGTGCTGGCTTACAGCCATTGCATCGCCCATGGCATCAACATGGAGCATGGGCTTAAACAGCAAGACCTAGCCGTAGCCAGCGGTCATTGGCCTTTGATCCGCTATAACCCGGCGCTGCGCGAATCCGACAGGAACCCTTTCGTGCTCGACTCGCCGCGACCGGCCATCAAGTTGAAGGATTACGCCTTCAACGAACTACGTTACAAAATGCTGTCCCGCAGCCATCCCGCCGAGAGCGAAGAACTGATGAAATTGGCACAGCAGGTGGTCAATCAGAAATGGGAAATTTACGAAGAAATGGCAAGCGGAAGCGGTTCACGTTTTCATCCTGACGCAAGCGTCAAACAAAAATCCAAAAAGTAAGGAGTTCTGTGATGGACTTTACAACAAATTACATGGGGCTGAAACTGCAACATCCCATCGTCGCTTCGGCTGGGCCGCTTTCCGGCACCTTGGACGGAATCAAACGGCTGGAAGATGGCGGCGCAGCGGCGGTCGTGATGTTTTCTTTGTTTGAAGAGAATATCCGGCACGAAAACGAGGCTTTTTCGCACCTGATGGAATCGGGTACGCAAAGCTTCGCCGAATCACTCAGTTATTTTCCTGATGTCGATTCCTTTCATGTCGGCCCGGACAGTTATCTCAACCTGCTAAGGCAAGCCTCGGAATCGGTTAAGGTACCCATCATCGCCAGCCTGAATTGTGTCACTGGTGAGGGCTGGATCGACTATGCCAAGCAGATGCAGCAGGCTGGTGCAAGTGGGCTTGAATTAAATATTTATTCGGTCGAAGCCGATCTTGATGCCACTAGTGAAGAGGTCGAGCAGCGCTACTTGGACATTCTGGCAACGGTCAAATCAACTGTCAAAATACCGGTCGCGCTAAAGCTCAGCCCTTTCTTCAGCGCAATGGGGCACATGGCTAAGCGCTTGGATCAGGCGGGGGCCGATGGATTGGTGCTATTCAACCGCTTTTATCAGCCGGATATTGACATTCAAGCCTTGGAAGTCAAGCCCTCCTTGGGGTTAAGTTCTGCCGGCGAAATTCGTCTGCCGCTGCTTTGGATCGCCCTGCTGCACGGCAAGCTCAATGCCTCATTGGCCGCCACCCGTGGCGTGGAAAAGCCGGACGAAGTAATCAAATACTTGCTGGCCGGTGCCGATGTGGTGATGACCACATCCGCGCTATTACGCCACGGCCCATCTTATATGACTGTTTTGCTGGATGGCTTAAAGGCATGGATGGAGGCGAGGCGATTCTCCTCCGTCGCCCAGGTTAGGGGTGGCATGAGCCGCAGCAAAGTCGCCAACCCTGGTGCGTTCGAGCGGGCAAATTATATCCGCGAGCTGGAAAGTTTTCAGAGTGCATATATTTAATCCCAGCGGGATTAAATATATATCTGGATATCAAGCTGAAGATTCTTAATGGCTTCCCAAAAAATCTGCCTTGCCAAGCTCGACACCCCAATGCCTGAGGATGGCGTAGGTGGTCGTTGTGTGAAAATAAACATTGGGCAATACAAACTCGAAAAGATAGGGCAGACCCAAAAAAGCCTTCTCGTATCCCCCCACCTTCAAACTCACCGTATTTTCCTCGGTGCCGTCGATTTGCGCAGGGGTAAAGCTTTCTAGAAAGGCGACGGTTTTGGCTATGCGCGACTGTAGCTCGGCGAAGGTGGTTTCATTGTCCTCAAATTTTGGCGGTTCTTGTCCAGCCAACCTTGCTCCGCACCCTTTGGCCACATCGGTTGCGATTTGCACTTGCCTCACCAGCGGATACATATTGGGGTAAAGCCGGGCTTGGACAAAAACCGCAGGGTCAATTTTTTTCTCCGCCGCATGGGCTTCGGCTTTCTCCAATATCTTGGACAGGTTCGCAAGGACTCCGGTCAAGACGGGGACTGAGGCTTGGTACATTGAAATGCTCATGTGATAATCCTCTTAAGGTGGAAATAGGTTGGGGTGATTTAACGAAGTTAAGCACGAAATGCTTAACATCAGTTAGTTCAAAATAGTATCACTATTTGCGGTGTCAAACCGTTTGGCATCCAGCAAAATGAGAATTGCTGTGCGGAAGATGTTAAACTTACCTTTATTTCCCATACGAGATAACAGAAAGTCATGCAACTCGTCATCACTGTCGCAGGACAAGACCGACTCGAACTGATCGAAGAACTTACCCGAATCATCAAGGAATGCAAGTGCCATATTCTGGAAAGCCGAATGACCGAGTTGGGGACAGAATTCGGTGCGCATTTGTTGGTCGATGGCAATTGGAACCATATTGTCAAGCTGGAAACCGCCTTGGAAGTGATGGGCACTCGCAATCGAATCAAGGTCAATACCTTGCGTGCAAAAGAAAGCCACCCGGAAGATGAGGGTGTGATCCCTTATGGGGTGGATATCTTCGCCAATGACCAGATCGACAACATCTATGAGCTCGTTTCTTTTTTCACCAAACGCGGCATTAAAATTCTTGATGTGAGCACTAGCCGCTATCCCGCCCCGTATAGCAACACACCACTGTTGGTTGCCCGCATGATTGTCAAGATTCCGGTCGCCATCAGGATTGTTTCTTTGCGCGATGAGTTTCTTGAGTTCTGCGACCAGCAGAATCTCGATGCCATTTTGGAGCCTGTTAAACGCTAAACCTATCCTTTGGAGCCTTCAACTCATGACTGCCCCCGCCATCGGTCAAACAGTTCCCGATTTTACCGTACTAGCCACTTCCGGCAAGACGATCTCCCTCACCGACTTGCAGGGTAGAAATTGGGTGATTTACTTTTACCCCAAAGACAGCACGCCAGGCTGCACCCAAGAGGGTCAGGATTTTCGCGATCATTACGCCGAATTCGCGGAGCTTGGCACTGAAATCTTCGGTGTGTCACGCGATAGCCTGAAATCCCATGAAAATTTTAAATGCAAGCAGGCGTTTCCGTTTGATCTAATTTCCGATGCCGACGAAACGCTGTGCGGGCTGTTCGACGTTATCAAACAGAAGAACATGTACGGCAAGCAAGTGCAAGGCATAGAACGCAGCACCTTCCTGATTGATGGTGAAGGCCGGTTGGTGCGCGAATGGCGCAAAGTCAGCGTCAAAGGCCATGTCGAGAAGGTGCTTGAGGCAGTGCGCGAACAGCGTTTTCAACATCAAAAAGTTTTGTAGCTCGGGCAACGGCTACATCGTTGCCCGACAAACCGGAATGTCGGGCGCAACGCAAAGAGACGCGCCCGACCTACCCGGCTGGAATCAAAGAAAGAAGCGCGACGGGGTTTGCAACCCGTCGCTTACGTTTTGTGTGTGCAACCATGCCTGTCTAACCACAAAACGTTACGGACGGGATTACAAATCCCGTCCGGCAGCAACATAATGATTGATATATCAAACTTGATGAATACCTTGGCTGCACAGCGCAAGGCGTACCACTCGGAAGCTGATTTTCAGCAAGCCTTCGCATGGGAAGTTCATCGCCAGTTTCCAAAATCTTCCGTTCGGCTCGAAAGGCCGTTAAACGTGAACGGCAGGCCGCTACATTTGGACTTTCTCATTCAATTGGCCAACAGGGCAATGGCGGTTGAATTGAAGTACAAGACGCGCAAGCTTGTAATAGAGCTTGAAGGCGAAGCTTTCAGCCTTGCAAATCACAGCGCACAGGATACCGGAAGATACGACTTCATTAATGTTAGGAGTCCATCTATGTCATTGATTTAACATAACAATCGGCAACCCCATGAAATATTTCTAGTAACTATTAGATGTTGAAAAAGCTGTGAGCAACGATAACAAAAATAAACTTTTCATCCTCGACACCAATGTGTTGATGCATGACCCCTCTTCACTGTTCCGATTTCAGGAACATGGTGTCTATATTCCCATGATCGTACTGGAGGAGTTGGACAATTCCAAAAAGGGCTTTTCTGAAGTGGCCCGCAATGCCCGCCAAGCCAGCCGCTTCTTGGATGAATTGATCCAACACGCGGCCATTGAGACCATCAACGAAGGCATACCGCTGCCGCAACTCCAATACGCGACGCGCATAGACGAGAAATGCACTGGACGCTTGTTTTTCCAAGTCAAGCGCATGTCTTACGCCTTGCCCGAATCTCTGCCCGGTGGCGTGGCCGACAACGCCATTCTCGCCACGGCATTGGCTTTGGCCGATGATATGCCTGAATTGCAGGTGACGTTGGTGTCCAAGGACATCAATATGCGCATCAAAGCCTCCGTGCTCGGCATCCACACAGAGGATTACCATAGCGACCAAGTTCTGGACGATATCAACCTGCTGTACAGCGGCATAGAGGAATTGCCACCGGATTTCTGGTCTACCCATGGCGACAAGATGAATTCCTGGCAGGATCATCGAGGCCATACCTTCTACAAGGTCACAGGTCCGTTAGTGAAAAACTGGCACAGCAATCAATTCCTATACCTGCCGGATGATTCCGCGTTTGAGTGCATCGTGCGTAGCCATGTAGGTGACACCGCCACCCTTGAATTGGCCCATGATTACCGTGAAGCCAAGCACAGCGTCTGGGGTATTCAGGCCCGAAATCGCGAGCAAAACTTTGCCTTGAATGTGTTGCTTGATCCCGATATTGATTTTGTTTCCCTGTTGGGTCAAGCAGGAACCGGCAAGACTCTGTTGGCGTTGGCGGCGGGTCTGGCGCAGACCATGGACGACAAACTCTACAGGGAAATCATCATGACCCGTGAAACGATTCCTTTGGGCGAAGATATAGGCTTCCTCCCTGGTACGGAAGAAGAGAAGATGGCCCCTTGGATGGGAGCCTTGCTGGATAATCTGGAACTGCTCGGTGGCGGTAATACCGATGCCGGTGGGTGGGAAAAAGCCGCAACTAACAGCCTAATCAGTAACCGCGTCAAAGTTCGTGCGCTTAATTTCATGCGCGGACGCACTTTTCTAAATCGCTACATCATCCTTGACGAGGCCCAGAACTTGACCCCGAAGCAGATGAAAACCCTGATTACCCGTGCCGGTCCCCAAACCAAGGTTATTTGCCTAGGCAATCTAGGTCAGATTGATACACCTTATTTGACTGGGACGACATCGGGTTTGACCTATGTCATAGATCATTTCAAATCTTATTCCTTTGGTGCCCACCTTACTCTGCGGCGGGGGGAACGGTCCAGACTGGCGGATTTCGCAGCGGAAACTTTATAAATAGAAGAACCAGATATGAACGACCATACTCAACGCACTGAATTATTCAAACAACGTTTGGCGGAACGCATCTTATTCTTGGATGGGGCCATGGGCACCATGATCCAGACTTACAAACTGGAGGAAAAGGATTACCGGGGTGAGCGCTTTGCAGACTGGACGCGAGACCTCAAGGGTAACAACGATTTGTTGTCGCTGACCCAGCCGCACATCATCCAAGCCATTGAGCGGGCCTATTTGGATGCGGGTTCGGACATTCTGGAAACCAATACATTTAACGCCACTCGCATTGCCATGGCCGATTATGGCATGGAAGAACTGGCCTATGAAATCAACGTCGCATCCGCTCGGTTGGCCCGGCAAGTGGCCGATGAGGCCGAGGCTAAAAATCCCGCCAAACCACGTTTTGTCGCCGGGGTCATTGGCCCGACCAACCGCACTGCGTCCATGTCTCCCGATGTCAACGATCCGGGCTTTCGCAACATCAGCTTCGCCGAACTGGTGGACGCGTATTACGAGGCCGCACGGGGTCTTGTCGATGGTGGGGCCAATATTCTAATGATCGAGACTATCTTCGACACCCTCAACGCCAAGGCGGCGATTTTCGCGGTGGAGAAATATTTCGACGATCACGGGTTTAAGTTGCCGGTGATGATTTCCGGCACGATCACCGACGCTTCGGGCCGCACACTATCAGGCCAGACCACCGGTGCTTTCTGGAATTCGCTGCGCCATGTCGAGCCGATTTCCTTTGGTTTCAACTGCGCACTAGGCCCGGACAAGCTGCGCCAATATGTCGAGGAACTTTCCCGGATTGCCAATACTTATGTCTCGGCTCATCCCAATGCCGGGCTACCCAACGAATTTGGCGAATATGACCTGACCCCGGAGGCCATGGCGAAGGAAGTTGCCGATTGGGCGGAAAACGGCTATTTGAATATCATCGGCGGTTGTTGCGGTTCCTCGCCCCGCCACATCAAGGCCATCCACGATGCCGTCGAGCATTTCCCGCCGCGCCGCATTCCTGACATCCAGCCACAATGCCGCTTGGCTGGGCTGGAGCCAATGAACATCGGGCCTGATTCGTTGTTCGTCAATATCGGCGAGCGTACCAATGTCACTGGCTCTGCCTTGTTCCGTCGTTTGATCCGGGAGGAACAATACGAAAAGGCTTTGGATGTGGCTAGGCAACAAGTGGAAAACGGCGCGCAAATCATCGACATCAACATGGATGAAGGCATGTTGGATTCGAAAGCGGCGATGGTGCGCTTTCTTAGCTTGATCGCCGCCGAACCCGATATCGCCCGTGTGCCGGTCATGTTGGATTCGTCCAAGTGGGAAATCCTCGAAGCCGGTTTGCAATGCATCCAAGGCAAGGGCATCGTCAATTCCATTTCCATGAAGGAGGGCGAAGAGGCTTTCCTGCACCACGCCAAACTTGCCCGCCGCTACGGTGCGGCAGTGATCGTCATGGCTTTCGACGAACAGGGCCAAGCCGATACTGAAGATCGTAAAGTTGAAATCTGCACCCGCGCCTATCACCTGCTGACTGGCATTGGCTTCCCGGCGGAAGACATCATCTTCGACCCCAACATTTTCGCCGTTGCCACCGGCATTGAAGAGCATAATAATTACGGCGTGGACTTCATCGAAGCGACCCGCCGCATCAAAGCGACCCTGCCCCACGCATGGATATCGGGCGGCGTGTCCAATGTCTCTTTTTCCTTCCGTGGCAACGATCCGGTGCGGGAGGCAATCCATGCGGTGTTCCTCTACCATGCCATCAAAGCTGGGATGTCGATGGGCATCGTCAATGCCGGACAATTGGCGATTTACGATGAAATCTCGCCGGAACTTCGCGAGGCGGTGGAAGATGTCATTCTCAATCGACGACCGGATGGCACCGAACGCTTGTTGGCAATTGCGGACAATTACCGTGCAGGCGGTGGGCCAGCCGAGAAAAAAGAGGATTTGGCATGGCGGGATTGGCCCGTGGGAAAACGGCTGGAGCATGCCTTGGTCAAAGGCATAGACGAATTTATCGAAACTGATACCGAAGCCGCCCGCCTTGAGGTCGAACGCCCCCTCCATGTGATCGAAGGTCCACTGATGGACGGCATGAACGTCGTCGGCGATTTGTTCGGGGCAGGCAAAATGTTCTTGCCGCAAGTCGTCAAATCCGCCCGCGTCATGAAAAAGGCGGTGGCTTTTCTGATGCCGTTCATGGAAGAGGAAAAAGCCTTGATTGGCGAGGTCCAGTCCAATGGCAAGATCATACTCGCTACGGTTAAAGGCGACGTGCATGACATCGGCAAAAACATCGTTGGCGTGGTATTGCAATGCAACGGCTTTGATGTGGTCGATTTAGGTGTGATGGTGTCTGCAGATAAAATCCTGCAAGCCGCCCGAGATGAGAATGCCGACATGATCGGCTTGAGCGGCCTTATTACGCCGTCATTAGATGAAATGGTCCACGTCGCCAAGGAAATGCAGCGCCTAGGTTTCACCATGCCGTTGCTGATTGGCGGGGCCACGACCTCCCGCGCCCACACGGCGGTCAAAATCGAGCCTAACTATCAAGGTGCTGTGGTTTATGTCACCGATGCCTCTCGCGCTGTCGGTGTGGCCGGTAGTTTGTTGAGTGAAGAATTGCGCGAGGAGTATGCTGCAAAAATCAAAAAGGAATACGAAGAAGTCCGCCTACGCCACACCGGGCGCAAGCAACAGAACCCCATGCACAGCCTAGATGCCGCCCGTGAAAACGCCTTTCATGGCGACTGGCAGGACTATACCCCGCCCCAGCCTGCTTTTCTTGGCATCAAAGTGTTTGACGGTTATCCCCTCGCCGAACTTGCCGAATGCATCGACTGGACGCCCTTCTTCCATACTTGGGAGTTAAGTGGCAGTTACCCGAAAATCCTTGACGATGCCCATGTCGGCGAACACGCCCGTAACCTGTTCGATGATGCCAAGAGGATGCTTAAGCTCATCGTCGAACAGAACTGGCTACGGCCCCGTGCTGTGATTGGCTTCTTCGCCGCCAACCGGCAAGGCGACGACATAATCCTTTATACCGATGACAGTCGCGATGAAAAATTGACGACTTTGCACCACCTGCGCCAGCAGCACATCAAACCACCCGGACAGCCCAACTACTGCCTGTCCGATTTCGTCGGTCCCGAAGGTGTCGCCGATTATGTCGGCGGCTTCGCCGTCACCGTAGGCCAAGGCATTGAAGAACACTTGGCACGTTTTGCCAAAGACCATGACGATTACAGCAGCATCATGCTTAAAGCCCTTGCTGACCGCCTCGCCGAAGCCCTTGCCGAGGTGATGCACAAACGGGTGCGCATGGAATTTTGGGGTTATGCGGCGGATGAGAATTTAACCATCCAAGAACTAATCCATGAGGAATACCGGGGCATCCGTCCGGCCCCCGGTTATCCGGCCTGCCCGGATCATACCGAGAAATCCGCGTTGTTTGCCTTGCTCGACCCATTGGAAAATGCGGGCATCTTCTTGACGGAAAGCTTCGCCATGCACCCGGCTTCCTCGGTCAGCGGCTGGTATTTCCCCCACCCCGCAGCCAAGTATTTCAACGTCGGCAAACTCAACCGCGACCAAGTGGATGATTATGCCAAGCGCAAAGGGATGAGCGTCAAGGAGGTTGAAAAGTGGTTGGGGCAGGTGTTGGCGTATGAGGCGGAATAAGTTTTATGAATGCAGCGTTTTCAACATCAGATAGATCAATGCCTTCGCCAATCGGCATCAGTGATTTTGGGTTTTGTCATCATCCGGGCAAGGCTTGCCTTGCTGACTCTACACTCCATCCCAAGGCAAGCCTTGCACTCACGATGTTGGCAAGCCCTCAACCGATTTTCAAAGCCCAACGCTTGAAAAAATTCAAAACATCCCAATAATGGCATTATGAATAGTAAAGTTGAGCAATATCAACTTAAAACATCGGGCTGAATCGGCTTTATTTAAACCACTATATTAAAAGAGGATTTGCAAACGCCATGTCTGTTGCGGAAAACAAAGTCACTTTAGGATTTGAAGCGGAAGTCAAGCAACTGCTTCATTTGATGATACATTCCTTGTACAGCAACAAGGAAATTTTTCTACGCGAGCTGATCTCCAATGCTTCCGATGCCGCCGACAAGCTGCGCTTCAATGCGCTGAGCAACGAAAGCCTCTACGAAGGCGACAGCCAGTTGAAAATCCGCGTCGACTTCGACAAGGAAAATCGCACCATCACGATTGAGGATAACGGCATCGGCATGAACCGCGACGAAGTGCGCGAAAACATCGGCACCATTGCCCGTTCAGGCACTCGCCATTTCTTTGAATCGCTGACGGGCGACGAAACCAAGGACAGCCAACTCATTGGGCAGTTTGGCGTTGGTTTCTATTCTTCTTTCATCGTCGCCGACCGGGTGACTTTGGAAACCCGCGAGGCCGGCGGCGACCCCGAGGAAGGTGTGCGCTGGGAATCGAAAGGGGAAGGGGAATTTAGCTTGGAAACCATCCAAAAACTTGATCGCGGCACCAAAATCACCCTGCACCTGCGCGAGGGCGAGGACGAGTTCCTGGAAAACTGGAAGCTACGCACCATCATCCGTAAATTCTCCGACCATATTTCAATCCCCATTGAAATGAAAAAGGAAAACTACGGCGAGGACAAGGACGAAAAGCCGGTGGAGTATGAAACAGTCAATAGTGCCTCGGCGTTGTGGACCAAATCCAAGGATGACATATCCGAAGAACAATACACCGAGTTTTTCAAGCATGTCTCCCATGATTTGAAAGAGCCATTGGCCCGCGTCCACAGCCGCGTTGAAGGTAATAACGAGTATACCTTGCTGTTGTACATTCCTTCACATGCGCCTTTTGACCTTTGGGATCGCGACCCCAAGCATGGGGTGAAGCTGTATGTGCGCAAAGTGTTCATCACCGACGATGCTGACAAGTTGATGCCTCGCTACCTGCGATTTGTTCGCGGTGTCATCGACTCCGATTCCTTGCCGCTGAACATTTCCCGCGAATTGCTCCAGGAAAACAAGCTGCTGGAAAAAATCCGTTCCGGCTCGGTGAAGAAGTTGCTCGGGTTGTTTGAAGATTTGGCCAATAACGAGCCGGAAAAATTCAAAACCTTCTGGAAAGAGTTTGGCCAGGTGCTTAAGGAAGGCATCATTGACGATTACAAGAACAAGGATCGCATCGCCAAACTATTGCGCTTCTCTTCCACCGAGACGGATACCCAAGAGGTTGGGCTAGACGACTATATCGGGCGCATGAAAGAAGGCCAGGACAAGATTTATTACATCACCGCCGATAGTCTGTCAGCGGCCAAGAATAGCCCACACTTGGAAATTTTCCGCAAGAAAGGTGTAGAGGTGTTGTTGTTGGGCGACCGCATCGACTCTTGGCTGACAGACCACCTGAGCGATTACGAAGGCAAGCATCTGCAATCCATCGCCCGCGGCGATCTGGATTTGGGCAAGCTGGAAGAAGAGAAGGAAAAAGAAGAAATCGACAGTGTCGGCAAGGACTTTGAGGAAGTGATCGGAAAAATCAAGCAAGCCTTGGACGGCAAGGTTTCCGATGTCCGCATTAGCCATCGCTTGACCGAATCCCCGGCCTGCTTAGTCAGCGAGGCTTATGGGATGAGCCGTACCATGGAGCGCATCCTGAAAGAAGCAGGACAAAACTTCCCGAGCAGCAAACCGGTGTTCGAGATTAACCCGAACCATCCATTGATTGGCAAGCTCAAAAACGAGGCTGACGAAACCCGCTTTGCTGACTTGACCCTGATACTTTTCGACCAGGCTGTGCTGAGCGAAGGCGGTCAGATTGACGATCCGGCGGCGTTCGTCCATAAACTCAACAACTTGCTACAGCAATTCATGGCGTAGCATTCGCCCCACCCTTACCCCAATGCTGTTGAAATAGGGAACCCTCTCCCCTAGGGAGAGGGCAGGGTGTGGGCAAAAAAGCCCAATAAATTAACTAATCCTTATTTCAAAAGCGGATGGTCTTTGGGCAATTGGCGGGAAATCCATATCGCCAGTTTGTGTTTCATGTTGGGAATATTCTCTTGGTCAACGGCAAGAGGCGTTATCAACTTGTCATTGACCAATAGGCGGTAACTGCATTCCACTTTCTCATTCGCCGTGGTAGTGGGTGGAAAAGCGGCAAATCCTCTGTTCTTTGCATATTTTTCCGCGACTTCCACGGCCTTCTTGAGAAGCTGTAATTCATTTTTTATTTTTGTCATCTATTTCTCATTGGAATCTAACTCAATAAGCTCCTTAAGTGGAGGGAAATAAAAATGCCATGTAAAGTAAAAGTCAATAGCTGAATTTAACAGAAGCAAGGAGAGCATATATTTTTTTTTGAGCATAAAAAGAAAATATTAAGTAACTCATTATAACCTCAAAAAGCAAATTATTTATAATCCAGACCATCATAGGAAACTCTGTATTTCTTAATTTCTGAATCAAGTCCTTTTCTAAATAATGTTTCTTCATAAGATAAATCTAAGAATCTGCTATCACCAAAATAAAATCGTATAAATACAAAAATAAACGATATAAGAACCAAGGAGTTCTTTGTTAAAAAAATATTAACTAGTTTAAATAAATTATCTACATCCTCAGGATGGAGTAGGGAGGAATATTTTTCTATTGCTTTAACAATTGACTCTCCCATCATAATGAGCCACAACCACTTCAGTGATTCATGTGAATTTTTCAGAATAGCTCTGACAAGATCAGTACCAGTTAGAGTTTCATTACTTTGATCTTGCAAGATATCCTCCTATTAATTTTTTCTAAAGGAAAACTCTATATGTCCCTATAAGATTTCGCTATGTTAAGTCAGCAATTGGTCAATTATTTCAGTGAGCCTTCGGGGCCTATCAGTGTATTAAGTTCTGATGTTACGCAACACGGTAATGTGCCATGGCAATCAGTCGGTTTGCTATTGCGCCCTTGTCATCAAAGGGTGTGACGGCGAGCGGAACAAACCAGTCAGGTCCATCAATTTGTCAACCTGCCCATTGCCATATTTCCTCCATCATTTGCGCTTTTACGTTGCGTCGTTGCGCCGTTGCGTGAGACTTTCTTTTGCCTTTCTCAACGAGGCATGTTCATTCAATGGGCGAAGATTTTTTGTCTCACGCAACGGCGCAACGACGCAACGTTAAGAACAAAGCAGTATCTACAAAGCCCATGTAAACTGAAATTTGCCATCCCCTTCGACAATCCCCAAGAAGCTTGGAAGCAGGATGCAGTCGGTGCATCCCTGTCCTACTT
>Ga0208496_1000115_pt1 | contig 26635 bp, 22 predicted proteins | sample CryBogmetaGMA2M_FD_184552 | JGI IMG/M metagenome (GOLD analysis project Ga0208496, IMG submission 184552) | Freshwater microbial communities from Crystal Bog, Wisconsin, USA - MA2M (SPAdes) | ecosystem: Environmental > Aquatic > Freshwater > Lake | place: Crystal Bog, Wisconsin, USA | collected... | reverse complement strand
TTCCAGGAGATGGGAAGCGGGGTGAGGCCGCTACCGAGGAAGAAACTCTTCGCTGTGGCCGCCACCATCGAAGGCAGGGGGTTGGAGGGTGGCTTCAGACTGACGGTAACGCGGTTGGCGAGGTCGAGGGCCAAGCCGAAGGAGTCGAATCCGGGGCCGAGATTCGCCGACGTGCCCGGAACGGAGATCGTGACGGAGGAGGGAGGAGATTTTTTTTGTTTGGGCATCGTGTGAACCTGGGAAGAGGGAGGTGCTTGGAAAGAATGATGAAGGATGAAATAGGAAGGATGAAAGGGATTAATCCCCGCGGCAGTTCAGCAATGCCAGGCGTGAGGAGGGAAGGATGCTTTTTCCCGAAAATCCCTTGCTGGTGAAGATTGTTTCATCATTCATCCTTTTGACTTTATCCTTTCGGTAAAACCGGTGAGGGAGGGATTATCCCCGCTAAAGCGGAGCTCTGGCAAGAGGCTTCGCCTTGATCGAATTGCCGCTGATCGCGGCATGCCAATATGTAGCCATGGGAATGGCTCAGATAGACTGTTGATAAACAGCCCCTTTGGGGCGAGGCGAGCGGGAGCGAGCGAGTCAATCGAACCAAGGTTTTGAACTCAGGAGGTCCCCCTCCATTCGCCGCTCATTGCACTAGGGTTGCTGCTATGGAGCATTTCAATCTCCTCCAGCCAGTCGGAGATTTCATCCCATCAACTCACGCCATTCAACAAGTTGAATGGCGGTGAGGGAGGGATTCGAACCCTCGGTACCCTTTTGGAGTACGGCGCTTTAGCAAAGCGCTGCTTTCGACCACTCAGCCACCTCACCTAGTCGAGCGATTAGAATGCTAAAGGGTGTCGAAGCGGTCAATTGGAAAGCAAATATGAAGGGCGCCGGCTCCTTTCTTTTCTTAAAAAGGGATGGCGCCGGGTAAGATGTATGGTTACCTTCATGGCCGATAATTTTTAATCGAGGCTGGTCTGATCCCCCACAGCGATCCTCATGACGATACGCTGTGTCTCTACCAAACGACTCCCTTCTTTCCGCCCCTCCCGCCAAGCGTCAATCACGCTCCCTGCGGCTTTGGTTCATCGTCACGCCACTCCTGGTGATCGGGGCGGTCTCCGCGACCCACTGGACCGACAAGAAGGTGGAGCATACAAACAGGGGAACCTCCCCGGACGTGTGTTCAGGACCCTGGGGTGACCTTCAGACTTGGGATATCAGGCTGGAGCAACCTCAGGAATACTCCGGTTTTCTCACCGTCGCATCGCGCGGTCCGGCTTGGAATTTTGGAACACTGACCGCTCCGGCGACTGTGAATCTGCTCGTGAATTGCGGAATCTCCCAAGAGGAGGCGACCCGTGTGGTTTCCGAGTGTAAGGATGCGGGTTCCGCGGGAACCATCCTGAAACCGGACGAGAAGTTTCTCCTAGGCCTGAATCCCGAAGTCAGGTCGAAGCTCTACAAAGAGTTGGCCGCCAATCCGGCAAACCGCTTTCAACTCGCACCCTACTATGTTCCCAACGGCGATGTGGGGGCGATGTTTGACGACGGACACCCCGGAAGTGCCAAGGCCATCTCGTTGGTCAAGAAACTCTCTTACACGCGCAACGGCTTCACCTACTTCAGCGATCCCGAACTCGTGCTCTCCCATCTTGAGACTACCGAGGAGCGGAGTTACTTCCTCCAGGATCTGACGAGTCAGAACGCCGTGATGATGCGTCTGCTGATCCGTCCGGACACCGACATCGACAAGCCGCTTAACTACTGGGCCCTCTCGATGCCCGGGGTGCTGATGAAGGATCTCAGACCTCTTCTCGATGCCCAGAAACGCCTGTCGGAGGGAGGGTCGATCAGTATTCTCTATCTCCTGCCTCCGCTTGCCCGGGAACGTCTCTTCACCTCGCCCCTCCCTCCCACTGGTACGCAGAAGTTGCCCGACTGCCACTGGACCGCGCTGAATTATTTCAAGGAGACTCCCGACCCGAGGATGTCCGATAACGATTACGCCTCCCATTGCATCGAGGAAAACTACTACGAGATCGCGAAGCCGGGACTAGCCGGCGACCTCATCCTCGTGCTGAACCAGCAGAACCGGGTGATCCACTCTTCGGTCTACATTGCCGACGATGTCGTTTTCACCAAGAACGGGATCAACTACGCCCAGCCCTGGATCCTGATGAGGGAGAAGGACATGGTTGGGAATTTCTCCCAATTGGACCCGGTCAAAGTCGCCTACTTCCGTCGCAGGGGGATCTAGGCGTTGTTGACGCTCAGTGCAGGTGGTTCAAGAAGACTAGGGCCGCCACTGCGACCGCGACGATCGCGGTGATCAGGACGCCCCCTGCGGCGACATCCTTCGCTTTCCCGATCCGCTCGCGCCGTTCCAGCGACACTTCGTCGCCAAGAAACTCGATGGCTGTGTTCAGAGCCTCGGCCATCCAGACCATCCCGATGCAGAGCAGGATGGCGACCCACTCCCAGCGGCGAAGTCTCAGATAGAGACCGGCTGCCACCACGATGATTGTGGAGAGGAGGTGAAGCCGGGCATGGTGCTGTGTCGCGATCAGCGTGGCGATTCCCTTGAAGGCGTGGCCGAAGCTTTTCACGCGCTTGGAGAGGTAGTCGGCAATCATGGGAGGAGGGAAAGATCCCGAAGCCCGGGATTTACCCTATGGATTCCACTTCCTCGGGTGGAAGGGAAGCAGAGAGTGACTCCCACTCCTCCATCACGGAGGTAAGGCGTTCCTGCAGGATGGCCAGTTCCCTGTTGAGTTCAAAGGCGCGTCCCCCCGAAGTCTCGAGTTCGAGCACCAGATCCCTCTGACGGGCTTCAAGGGTGGTGATTTCCTCCTCGATGGCGGTGAGTCGGGCTTTCTTCTCGCGGATGAGCTTGTTGGCGGCCTTGCGCGCCTCGGCCTCGGCCCGCCGCTGTTCCTTGATCTCCTTGAGGCCCATTTTTGGGCGGGGGGCTTCCGTGGAGGTCTGGGTCACTTCGGGGCGATAGTCTCCGGGGGCAATGAGCGCATCACGCTCGGAACGGGATCCCGATTTGTCCAGATAGTACTGATAGTCCCCGGCGTAGGGGGTGAGCTTTCCGGCGCTGATATGGAGCACCGTGGAGGCGAGCGCCCGGATGAAATGGACGTCGTGGCTGACAAAGAAGAGGGTGCCCTCGTACTGGCGGAGCGCCCCGATCAGGGCGTCGATGCTCGGCATGTCGAGGTGGGTCGTCGGCTCGTCGAGCAGGAGGAAGTTCGGGGGATTAAGCAGGAGCTTCACCAGGGCGAGGCGACTCTTCTCACCTCCGCTCAGCACACCGACCGGCTTGAAGACATCATCCCCGCGGAAGAGGAAGGATCCGAGGATTGTCCTTACGGTCTGCTCCGGAACCGGAGTGTGCGTCTCCATCGCCTCGGCGAGGACCGTGCGCTTCACGTCGAGCATCTCGGTTCGGTGCTGGGCGAAGTATCCGAGGGAGAGGTTGTGCCCGGGGGTCATCGTGCCCGCTTCGAGCGGGAGCATTCCGGCTAGGATCTTGAGCAGGGTCGACTTGCCGGCGCCGTTCGGTCCCACGAGTACGGTCCGCTGTCCGCGCTCCACCTCGAGATCGAGGCGTTCGTAGACGACATGGGATCCGTAGGCCTGACGCACACCCTCCAGCGTGATCACGCGCTGCCCGCCGCGCTTCGGTTGGGGGAAGCTGAAGTGAACGGTCGCCTCGTCCCGCTCGGGAGGTTCGATCCGCTCCATGCGGGCGAGTTGCTTGATGCGGTCCTGGGCCTGGGAGGCCTTGCTCGCCTTGGCCCGGAATCGGTCGATGAAGCGCTGGAGTTCCGCGATCTCGCGCTGCTGGTTCTTGTAGGCGGCCCACTGCTGCTCCTCGCGGGCGGCCTTCTGGGAGAGATAGTCGTCGTAGTTGCCCCGGTAGCGGTTGAGCTTGCGGTTGCGGATCTCGAGGATGCCGACGCAGATGGAGTTCAGGAACTCCCGGTCGTGGGAGATCGCGAGGATCGCCCCTTGATACTTGGAGAGGTATGTCTGGAACCATCCGAGCGACTCGAGGTCGAGGTGGTTGGTCGGCTCGTCGAGCATCAGGATATCGGGCTCCATGACCAGCAGGCGGGCGAGGTGGGCACGCATGATCCATCCGCCGCTGAGCGTCCGGGCAGGCTTGCCGACATCCCCCTCGCGGAAGGCGAGTCCGCTCAGGATCCTCTTGGCCTTCACCTCGAGCGAGTGACCGTCGAGTTCGGAGAAGCGGGCGACGGCCTCGTGGTGGATGGGATCCTCCTCGGAGTGCTCGCGGAGTTGGCGGCGCACCTCCTCCATCTCGGCGGAGACATTGGTGGCGAGCTCCAGGACCGTCTCGTCGCCCGAGGGGGCGCTCTCCTGCGGGAGGAATCCGACCGAGACCCCCCGCTCCATGGCGACGGTTCCCTCGTCGGGGGAGGCTTCCTTGAGGATCAGGGAGAAGAGGGTCGACTTGCCGGCGCCGTTGGCGCCGATGAGTCCGATCCGGTCGCCGCGGTTGATCTGGAGCGAGGCCTCCTCGAAGAGGGAGCGCCCGCCGTAGGATTTGGAAAGGCCGGAAGCAGTCAGCATGGTGGTCGGATCGGGGCGAAACGATGCCCTTCCGGCGCCCCGAGCAAAAGAAGAATCGGAATCCCGGCGGCATCAAGGGGAAGGGGTTCGCAAGGGAAGTCGATCGCTGGTAGACAGGAGGGCATGACTTGGATCGAGATCACGGCACTTCTTGCGGCCGCCTGCGCCGCCGGGGCGATCAATGCTGTGGCAGGCGGCGGGACCCTCATCACCTTTCCCGTCCTGATTCTCTTCGGGGTCCCTCTTGTCGTGGCCAACGCCACCAGCACCCTCTCGCTGGTCTTCGGGATCTCGGGGAGTCTCTACGGATTCCGCTCACGCCTTGCCGAGGTGCGTCCCTGGTTCTCCACCTTCATTCCCGTGAGCGTGCTGGGAGGATGGCTCGGCAGCATCCTGCTGACGCGGGGAAGCGAGCAGTCATTCTCCCGGTTGGTGCCGTACCTGGTCCTCTTTGCAACAATCCTGTTCATGATCCAGGGTCTGGTGAGAAGGATGGTTGCCCACAGGGTGGTGTCGCTCGAGGCACCTCCCTCCGGACGCCTGCACCTTGCGGTCGCCCTGGTTTTCCAGTTCCTTGTCTCCGTCTACGGGGGCTATTTCGGTGCGGGAATCGGGATCCTGATGCTCGCCTCGCTAGGCTTTCTGGGATTCAGCGACATCCATCGGATGAATACGCTCAAGAACGTGCTGGGCGGTCTCATCAATGTGGTGGCCGCTCTCTGGTTCATCTTCAGCGGACTGATCGACTGGCCCCGGATGGGGATCATGACCGTCGGGGCCGTGGCCGGTTATTACCTCGGGGCGACCTATTCCCAGAAGCTTCCGCAGAGTGGCGTCCGTCACCTGATCACGGCGATCGGTCTCGTGATCACCGCCGTGATGTTCTGGAAGCTCCGTTAGTCACTCCGGTCCGGAACACCCCTGCCTCACAAGACTTCCTTCATACCCCGAGATCGCGGATGAAGGACTTCGGCTTCTCCGCGTAGAAGCGCTCCCCGGCTTTCATAGCTTGTCGTCTCAGGGTGGGGAGGAGGTCGGAGATCGTTTCCTGCAGGAGTTTGGAGGCCTTCGACTTCGGTCCCTTCGCGAGGGTGGCGGCCAGCAGGGTGTAGTCGCGCTCAATTCCCGCGAGATGGCCGATCCTACCGCTGGCGGTGATTAACTCCTCTCCCTTGCGGGGCCAATAGGGGGCGGTGATCCTGATCTGGTACCAGAGTTGTTTCACCAGCTTGCGCCAGAGGTGGAACTCCTCGGGATCATCCGTCGTGGAGCAAAGATCGAGGGCTGTACGTCCCCGGCGGTAGGTGCGCCTGATCCGTCGGTGCAGATCCTTGGCGCCGAGATCATCAAGCGGCCAGTCCGGGATAGAATCCCTGACCGAGCGGAGAGAAGCGATCACTTTGGGGATCCGCCGGGCATCGTTGATCCGGCGCTGCTTGGCGACATCGGCGAATCCTGCGCGTAGCGGGATCAATGCTTCGTCCGGGAGATCTCCCTGTTCCAAGAGATGATCAATGGTCTGCACATGGACCTCGGCATCACGTAGGGGACCCAACCGAGAAGCCGCCTCCCCGAGTTGCCGGAGGAGCTCCTCGCGTAGAGCGTGCGGGAGGGAGGGGGCGGCGAGTTGGAGGATCGAGCGGACCTTCTTGATGTAAGTCCGGGCGTTGTGAACCGCATCGGGGGAGACATTGTTCCCTTTGAGTTCGTGCAACGCCGCTTCCAGTTGCAGGGAGGCGATCTTCCTCAGTTCTTTCCCAAAGGATTTGTCCTTCAGAAAGTGAAGGCGCGGCTTCGTCACGTTGCCACGTGAGACTTTCCCTCTCTTTCCACCTTTCGGGGAAGAAGCGGATGGTGTGGTTCGTTTCGCCATGGAGGGCGAGGGGGTTGACCCGTCAGTTGCCTGCGGCGGTTGAGGGTTGATCCCGCCACGCGCTGTAGGGATGAACTGTCAGGTTAGAGTTGTAATAACGCGGATCGCCCGTGACCTCGGTGCCGACCCAGTCGGGGATCGGAACGATTTCCTCAGGGGTGCCGAGTTCCACCTCGGCAACAATCAGGCCGTCGTTTGCCCCGGCGAATTCGTCGACTTCCCAATGATGGTTCCCAATCGGGATTGTCGTCCGGGTTTTTTCGATCACCGGGCCGTCACAGAGCGTGAGCATGGAATGCGCATCCTCAACGGGAACCTCGTATTCAAACTCCTCGCGGGTGATGCCGACGACAGGCCCCTTGATTGTCAGGAAGGCTTTGTTTCCGGCGATCCGAATCCTGACGGTGCGCCCCGTTCCGCGGGAGAGATATCCTTGGGCATAAGGAACGGCCTCTCCGAGAGAGCGCCACGCCCCCCCCTTCACCAGAAATTTCCGTTCGGTCTCCAAGGCCATGAATCCAGAGAATCATTCCGCCGCCCGGCGGGCAAGATCACATCGGATGACGGGTGGTATTTCAGAAAAATACCCGATAGTGTGACCGCCATGTGGTTGATCTACGCCATCGCCGCCTCGCTCTGCTGGGGCATGAGTTACGCCGCCTGTGGTCCGATCCTGAAAAAGGGACTCAGTCCGCTGGTGATTTTTTTCGGATACACCGTGCTCGGATTGATCGGTGCCGTCGTGGCGCTTATCTCCTCGGGAAAATTCTCCGCCGCCCTGAAACTCGAGGGGCTGGATCGGAGTGATTTCGGATGGTTTCTCTTCTCGATTTTCGGTTCCGCCCTGGGGGCCTACCTGACCTATCTCGCCATGTCGGCGAAGAATCCGACCCTGGCCTCCCTGATCGAGATCTCCTACCCGATCTTCGTCGTTGCCTTTACCTGGCTCTTTTTCCGTGAGAACGAACTCAACACGATGACCCTCTTCGGCGGCTTGCTTGTGATCGCGGGCGTCGTGGTGATCATTCTGGGAGAACGATGATCCGTTATTACTGTTACGGAATCGTCATTGTGGAAGACCTCCTCGCGGATTGACCTAGGATTAGCATCCACTACTACTAGAAGCCCATGTCCGAGCCGATCGTCGAAGTCAGTAATTTGCGTAAAAGTTACGGTGACGTGACCGTGCTCAAGGGTGTCGGGTTCGCCGTCGAACAGGGGGATCTGGTCTCGATCATCGGCCCGAGCGGATGCGGCAAATCGACCCTGCTCCGCTGCCTGAATGCGCTCGAGACCCTTGACTCCGGGACGATCTGCATGGCGGGTGTGACCCTGGAACGCTCGGAGGGGGAGCGCAGGCTCGATCCGCGCTTCCATGATCTCGCCCACGAACTGCGCCAGCGCGTCGGCATGGTCTTCCAGCAGTTCAACCTCTTTCCCAACAAGACCATCCTCGAGAACGTTACCCTTGCACCCCTCGTGGTGAACAAGGAACCCCGCGAGGTCGCCGAGGAGAACGCCCTGCGTCAGCTGGAGAAGGTCGGATTGGCCGGTTTTGCCAAGCGCTACCCCGCTCAGCTTTCCGGCGGTCAGCAGCAGCGTGCCGCCATCGCCCGGGCCCTCGCGATGAATCCCAAGGTGATGCTCTACGACGAGCCGACCTCCGCCCTTGACCCGATGCTCGTCGACGAGGTGCTCTCGGTGATGAAGGCCCTCGATGCGGAGGGGATGACTCAGATCGTGGTGACCCACGAGATCCGCTTCGCCCGGGACGCCTCCGACTACATCATCTACATGGAGCAGGGAGAGATCGTTGAGATCTCCGACGAGGACGAGATCTTTTCCTCGCCCAAGGATGAGCGCACCCGCCGCTTCCTCCATCGTTTTATCTGAGGAAACGCTGATTCCATCCCATGAAAAGGTTTTCCCTCCTCTGCCTGATAGTGGCCATTTTTGGCTCTCCACTGGTTTTCTCCGACCTACGGGCCGCTGATCCGGCAGGTGCCAAGGATTCCTCGGAACTCAAATGGGCCGCCGCCGTCGACAGCAACGCCCCCTTTGCATTCTACGACGCGCATAATCACCTGACCGGTTTTGAGTTCGAGATCATCACGGGGATCGCCCGCCACATGGCACGCGAACCCAAGTTTATCCAGAACAGTTGGGACGGCCTGATCCCCGGATTGGGGAGGGGACTCTACGACTGCGTGATCTGCGGAATCGAGATCACCGCCGAAAAAGGTCAGGAGGTCCTCTTTACAGATCCCTACTACATCACTTTCGAACAGCTAGTCGTGGCAAAGGGTACTCCCCCCGTGAGTTCGCTGGCGGAACTCTCCGGCCGTAAGATCGGCACTCTGGAGCAAACAGCAGCCCTGCGGATGCTGGAGGAGACTCCAAACGTCGTGGTGAAGAGTTACGCCGAGGAGATCAACGCCTACAACGATGTCTGCAATGGCCGCCTCTACGCTGTCCTCCTTGATTTCCCGATCGCCAAATACTACGCGGGTCCGAATCCCGCTTTGGAATTCACCGGCCCTCCCTTCGGAAAAATCACCTATGGAATCGCCGTTTCTCGCAGCCGTCCCGAGTTGGCCAAGCAGATCAATGCCGCACTCGGTGAGATGGTCAAGAGCGGTGAACTCCGCGACATTCTCTCCCGCTGGGGACTCTGGACACCCACCATGGCCAAGGCCCTGAAGCAACAGGCCGACCCCTCGCTTCCTGACACCGAGTACAAGGCCTTTGCCGCCCAGTTCGAGCAGGAGGGGGGAATCATCGCCCGCCTGAAAAAGTATTTCGTCTACTGGCCGGTCATCCTGCAGGGGTGCATCCTGACACTGGAAATCTCGATTCTGAGCATGGTACTCGCGATCGTGGTCGGCTTCCTGCTTGCCTTGATGCGTGTGTACGGCCCTTTTCCCCTCAAGCCGATCGCTATTCTCTATATCGAGATTGTTCGGGGCACCCCGCTGCTTGTCCAACTCCTGATCCTCTTCTACGGACTGCCCTACATCGGGATCAAATTGACGCCCTTCCTAGCGGGAATGCTCGGACTAGGGCTCAATTATGCCGCCTACGAGGCGGAGAATTATCGTGCGGGACTGCTGGCTATCCCCAAGGGACAGATGGAGGCGGCCCGTGCTCTCGGCATGACCCATCGTCAGGGTCTCGTCCATGTCGTCGTGCCACAGGCTTTCCGAATGGTCCTCCCGCCTGTCACCAATGATTTCATCTCGCTTCTGAAGGATTCCTCACTGGTCTCGGCGGTCACCCTCATCGATTTGACAGGAGCCTATACCAGGATCGCCACCCAGACCTTCGACTATTTCGGCACGGGACTCCTGATCGCCGCGATTTACCTCTTGATTGGTCTTCCTTTCGTGCGATTGACAGGATGGCTTGAAAAACGACTCTCGACAGACCGCCGCACCCCCGAGCCGAAACCTTCCTTCTGGCTTGGACTCGGCGCCTGATTCTCACGTCCCGGGTTCGCTTCCGCTGGGGAGGCGAGCCTTTCTTGCGGGACTCGGTGCGTTTGTCACCACACAAGTCCTGCTCCCAAGGACGATTCGAGGTAACGAACTTTCACCCGATCTTAGACCACTGCGTCTCGGTTTTCTCACGGATTGCCATTCCAGGGAGGACAAGGGTGCCCCGCAGGCCCTTGAACAGGCTGCACAGCTGATGAATTCCCTCCAGCCTGACCTGATCATCGGGGGAGGGGATTTCGTCCACGGAGGATTCTATGATTCCGGACGCGTCATGGATCGACGGTGGAAGGTCGCCGACACCTTCCTTAAAAAACTCCATACCAAGGTGGAGCCGATCATCGGAAACCACGATTTCTACGAACCCATCCTTCAAGACAGAAGCCCTTCACCTCACGACCCACGTTGGCGTTGGAAGAAGTATTTCGGTCTTCACGAGACCTACCGTTCCTTTTCCTTCAGGGGATACCGGTTCCTGATGCTTGATACTGTAAAAGTCGTTGGGGGAGCCAATCCCTACCGCGGATGGATCGACGCCGCACAGCTCTCGTGGCTTGATCGCGAACTTCGTCGGATTCCTCCGAACCAGCCGATTATCCTCTGCACCCACATTCCTTTCAGGACGTCGCTCCGTGATTCTTTCGGGCCGTTTGTCGGTCCATCCCCTGGCAGGGTGCGCGTCCTCAATGCCGATTCTGTCCTCTCTAGGTTAAAGGACCGCCCACTTGCACTGGTGCTGCAGGGGCATGTTCACATCAACGAACGACTTCAGGACAACGGAATCCCGTTCATCACCGGCGGCGCCGTTTGCGGGAAATGGTGGGATGGCCCGAACATGGGAACATGGCCCGGTCTCGGAGTAATTGAGATCAGGCCGACGGTTGGGGGGCTTGCGCCTTTCGATGAGCGGATTTCCTGGAATTACACGAACCTTCCAAGCACCCCGGCCATGCCGCGCATTTCTCAAGTGGCGTGACGGATCAGCGCTATCCCGATCTCGATCACGATGAGAAGGATGATGGCAAACTCGAGTAGCTCTCCGCGTGAACTGGAGGCCTCCTCGTAGAGAGCTGCATAAGTGTCCCGGATGATGGCGAGCTTGCCCTGGACCGAGGCGCTGATAGTCGGAACACGGAAGATCCCCAGGGCAGCCAGATAGACCCTGGCCAGATAGACATCCTCGGTGACCCGGAGCACATTCTCCGCCTTTTCCGTCAGTTCGGTCACTTCGGCAACCAGGGTGTAGAGGCGGCGGGCAAGGTCGGCGAAGCGCCTTGAGGCGAGCAGATTCAGGGGGCGTCTGGCCCTGCGCACCATCTCGTACATGCGGGGGAGTTCGTCATCAAGGAGTTCGTCGTAATAACGGAACTCCAGCAACTGGGCGTTGGCGACCTCGAGGATGTCGGCCACGTCGGAGTCATTACGCGGTTCGTAGATGAAAGCCCGGTCCCAGGTCATCACCACAAGATCGTCCTCGTAGTAGGAGAAGCGGTGACGCAGCAGTTCCTCGCGCGCTTTTGCTGCCAGGGAACGAGATTCACCTGAGAGGAGAGGTACGAGATCGATCGACTCCTGCAGTTCGACCGAAGTCATGGGCCTTTCCCACTCCTGGACCACGGTGACGAGGTGGTCTTCCTCGAAAAGCGTTGCGTTCGGACGATGAAAGGCCGGGGAAAGGGTGTTGCGAAGATCGTCCAGAATTCCTTCCCAGGGAGAGAGTGATCCCCTCGGCCCCACGGCGCAGTCCACCTCATTGGCGAATTCGCTTAGAGCGGACCAAGGGATGTCATTGGTCGGAAAGCGCAGGGAAATCGCGACAACGCCGAAATCGTAGAAACGGATAGTCAGTGGACACTCCATGGTGCGCTCTCCGATTGAAATTTCAAGGGGAGGGAGAGTCAGCAGGACCGGAGGCACATCAAAGGCCAGCGACTTCACCGGAGCCGAGAGAAGGGAGGAACGGACCGAGGATCCAAAGCCTTTCTCATGAGTCAACTGCTCAATCCGTTTGAGGTCGATCGAGTAGGCGATGTCGAAAAGACGCAGAGCGATGATGGCGCCTGAGCGGACATGGAAGTCATTCATGATTTCAGGCTGCTAACCCACCATAGTAAGAACCTACGCCTGGGAATGGCAAAGGGCAACCCGGGCTGTCAATGGATGCCGAGGCGCACGATCAGGTTCAGGCCGAGGGAGAAGAGTGCCGCGCCCAGGAAGACGCAGACGGGAAGAGTAAGGACCCAGGCCATCAGGATGTTACGGACGGTGGCCATCTGGAGGCCCGATCCGTTGGCCGCCATGGTTCCCGCCACGCCCGATGAGAGAACGTGGGTGGTGCTGACGGGGAGTCCGAACTTGTCGGCGATGCCGATCGTCATCATGGCGACCAGTTCCGCGGCGGCTCCCTGTCCGTAGGTCATGTGGGTCTTGCCGATCTTTTCACCGACCGTCACCACGATCCGCTTCCACCCGATCATGGTGCCGAGACCGAGGGCCAGTGCGACGGCCGCCTTCACCCAGAGGGGGATGAAGTTGGTGACCCCGTTGATGCTCGTCGCGGTGCTCTTGGCGGCTTTCTCGGCCTGCGGTGAGTCGAGTTGATGGTTCTTGGCCATCTTTGTCATGACGGTGGAGAGGAGATAGAGATCGGTGCGGAGGTGGCCGCGCTGTTTCTGCGGAATGTCGGAAATACTTGAGATGTTCCCGATCATTGAGGAGGCCTCGGAGGCGAGCATTCCGATCGAGGCAAAGAGCTCGGGAGAGGTGGAGTTGCTGCCGCGCAGAAATGTGGTGACGACCTTGGAGGGGTCATTGCCGATTGCCGCCGTGTCGGCTCCCTGGGAGTGGGACTGGCAGTAGACGACCATGTTCCGCATCTCGCGACGCAGGTTCTCCAACTCCGTGGTGCTGCTGTCCTGCTTGAGGGCGTAGGAGGCAGGGAGAATGCCGACCAGAATGAGCATGATCAGGCCCATTCCTTTCTGTCCGTCGTTGGAGCCGTGGGCGAAGCTCACCCCGGTGCAGGTGAACATCAGGAGTGCCCTGATCCAGCCTGGAGGGGGGTGATTGGCATCGGGTGTCGAGTAGAGTTTGGGATTCCTGATCAGGATCTTCATCGTGATCAGAAGAAGGGCCGCCACGCAGAATCCAATGACGGGGGAGATCAGCAGGGCGAGACCAATGTCTTTGGCCTTCGCCCAATTCACCCCGGAGGCCCATTGGTGGGATTCGCTCATGAGGGCATTGGCCACGCCGACACCGATGATTGAGCCGATCAGGGTGTGGGAACTGGAGGCGGGCAGTCCAAAGTACCAGGTACCGAGATTCCAGACGATCGCCGAGACCAGCAGTGAGAAGACCATGGCGAAACCGGCGGCCGACCCGACATGGATCACGAGTTCGGCGGGAAGAAGGTTCACAATACTGAAGGCGACCGCACCGGTGGAGGTGAGTACTCCGAGGAAGTTGAAGAAGCCCGACCAGATGACGGCGGGAACCGCGGGGAGTGTGTGGGTGTAGATGACGGTCGCCACGGCGTTCGCCGTGTCGTGGAAGCCGTTCACGAACTCAAAGCCGAGTGCCAGAAGCAGGGCCAGGCCGAGAAGAATCAAAGTGAGGGTGGGAATGGACGCGGCATCCGCGAGAAACATGGCCAAATGCATGAGGATGATAGTAGTAAGTGTGCTCTGCCGATTTGGAGGATCTTTTCACGAAACTCTGTTACATTCCTGTAACAGGAAGAGTGGCCTGCTGCCTGATATCCCTTTCGGAGAGTCCGACATCGATCCTGACGGGGCCTTGGGGATTCACCCAGGTTCCCATTTCGGGATGCCAGTAGCGGAGCGATGCGACGGGGAGGGGGATGGCCACCGCGCGGGACTCTCCCGACTTAAGGGTGACCCGTTGGAATCCCTTCAACTCACGCAGGGGTCTGGGAGTCATCTCTGCAGGCAGGCCCGCATAAAGCTGAACCACCGTGGCGCCGTCGCGCGAGCCGGTGTTTTTCACAGCCACCGTGACGGAGTGGCCCTCGGCGGTCGGGGTTGCCTTGAGATCGGAGATCTCGAATTCCGTGTAGCTGAGTCCATGTCCAAATGGGAAAAGCGGCGCGAATCCCGAGCGGTCGTAGCCGCGGTACCCGTAAAAGATCCCCTCGTGGTAATCGACCACCGGCCACTCCTTCCCGACGGGGAAGTTCCCCGGGTAATGGCGGAAGGCGGGATTTTCATCGATCGTCCGGTCAAACGTGCAGGGAAGATGGCCCGAGGGGTTCGCGCCGCCGAAGAGGATCGAGGCGAGCGCCGTCCCGGCATCCTGACCGAGGTACCAGGTCTGCAGGACGGAGGGGACCATCCCGATCCAGTCGCGCATGTCGACCGCGGCGCCTCCGCTCAGGACCACGATGGTGTTAGGATTGGCCTTGGCGACTTTCCAGATGAGTTGCTGCTGGGCGACCGGCAGGGTGAATCCCCGGTCGAATCCCTCTCCCTCGACCTCCTGGCTCAGGCCGACGCAGACGATCGCGACATCGGCGTTTTCGGCCGGATGAAAGCCGGTCGATTCGACGGGCACCGGTCTGATCGTGACGGAGACGCGGCCGCTTCCGCGCCCCACCTCGCTGGCCGTGATGCGGAGCGGGAGAGTTTCTCCCTGCTCGAGGGACATGACATAGCTCTCAGGATTCCCGAGTTCCTTCTCCCCGAGGCGGATCTCGGGATGGCCCGTGGTGATCAGCTCGAAGTTCCCGCTCGCCGGCACTTCGATCCGCGCATCCCAGACAATGCGCGCCTCCCGCCCCTTGGGGACATCCTCGGGGGCGAAGTTCTTCTCCCACCAGACGGAGATGTCGTTCTCGCGCTCGAAGGTCACGCGGGTGAAGCCCGGTTGGTTGATCGAGACCATCTTGCGGATGTCGGTGATCCGCGGTGGAAGGGTCGGGGCCGGTTTCCCGAGTTCCAGAAAGTTGTGGAGGGAGAAGACCTCCTTCACCGGCATCGGGGCGTAAAAGATTTCCGTTTTCGGAGGAAGCGCACGCCGGATCCCCTCGAGAAAGCTCACCTTGCGGAAGGGAGTCACCCCGCCGCTACCTCCGCCGACGGTCGGCGTGTCCTGGGCGTTGGGTCCATAGACCACGACCCGCTTCAGTTTTGTGCCATCGAGAGGAAGAAGGGCGCGCTCATTCTTGAGGAGGGTGATCGACTTGGTCGCGACATCGAGCGAAAGGGCGTCGTTCTCCTTGGAATCGAGCGGGAGATCCTTCCGGAGTTGCGGGCGGTCGAGGAATCCCATCGAGACAGCCATGCGCAGGAGGCGGCGCACCGCGTCATCGATCCGTGCCTCGGTCAGCTTCCCATGATCAAGTGCTTCCCGGACGCTCTCCGGAGTCACCCGGTAGCCCATCGGCATCTCGAGGTCGAGTCCCTTGGCGATCGACTCGACCGATTCCGTCGCCCACCAGTCGGACATCACCAGGCCGGGGAATCCCCATTCTTTTTTCAGGACGCCGTTCTGCAGGGCGTCATTGGAGGTGCTCGGGAAGCCGTTGAGCCGGTTGTAGGCCGACATTACCGACCAGACGCCGCCGCGTTCCACCGTCTTGAGGAAGGGTTGGAGATAGATCTCCCGGAGCGTCTGCTCATCCATGATCGACTCGATTTCCATGCGCCGCCACTCCGTGTCATTCCCGACGAAGTGCTTCACCGTGGCCGCCACGCCCTGCGACTGGAGACCGAGGATGTATTCCGTCGCCAGTTCCCCGGTCAGGTAGGGATCTTCGCCGTAGTACTCGAAGTTGCGTCCGTTGAGCGGCGTGCGCGCGATGTTCACTCCCGGGGCCAGTTGGATGTGGATGCCACGCGCGCGGGCTTCGCGCCCGAGTGCTTCGCCGTAGCGGAAGGCAAGCTGACGATCCCATGTCGCTGCCAGGGCGATCCCGCTCGGGAAGGAACAGGCGGGGCCATGGGCGCGGATTCCCTGGGGGCCGTCGGCCATCACCATCTTCGGGATCCCGAGTCGGGGAACCGCGATGGTCGACATCCCGTCGAAGCCGTCACCGGCCAGCAGACTCACCTTCTCCTCGTGGGTGAGTTGGGAGAGGAGTTTCTCCACCCGCGCCTCGATCTTCTCAGCCGCCTCGCCGCTCGGGTAAGGGGAGGTGGCCGCCGTCGGAGCCGACGGTTGGGCCGCCAGGAGGGAAAGCCCCGGAAGCAGGGTGGCCAGAGCGACCCAGATCAGTCTCATGCGGTCGGGGTCGCCGCGGCGTCGTAGGCCAGCACCTGATCGAGGATCACCTGCTCCATCATCGGATCGGTGCCGATGGCACTGCCATAGTAGAGGTTCTTGCCCTGAAGATGATGGGGATTGGACTTGAAGACCTCCGCCTGGCTGGCGGCGGGTCCGACCTCCTCGCGGATCCCCAGCAGGACCGGGATGTCCTGATAGCTGTGGAGTCCGTCGCTGATGAAGAAGGGAATCACCACCACGTTCTTCTGACTCGTCATGGTTGCCCAGTCGCTGACCAGCGGAGCCTCCTCCATGTAGGCGGGGAGGATCTCCGCGTAGAGACCGAGCGCGGCGAGCAGGGCGACTTGATTCTTGGCCGCCTTGGCCGAGTTGTCGTTGAGGTTGGTGCCGTGTCCGACGATGAGCAGGCTGGTCTCTTGCGTCGGAACGCCGGGAGCCGTCTCGCGGGCGCGCTTGAGGAGTACCTCGGTCATCGAGGCGTGGTTGCCGACCGGTTCGCAGTAGCGGAGAGTCATGCCGTCACGGCGGGTGAGGGGGCCCTCCAGTCCGAGTTCGCGCGGGATCACGGTCTGGGTGAAGTATCCCTCGCTGATGAAATTCGGGACGATGTAGACCTCGCGGGAGGAGACCGAGTGAAGGACATCCCTCATGGAGGGCTCCTCCTTCCAGAAACAGCAGAGAACCTCGTCGAAGATCCCCTTCGATCGGATCGAGTCGGCCAGCAGGTGGTTCGGCTCGCTCGAGTCGGGATTGGTCGTCGATCCGTGTCCGACGATCACGAGTGCTGTGCCGGGGCGTTTCTGCATGAGAAGCAGTTAATCACGAAATCAGGAAATCAGGAAGCGATGGAAAAGAGGGGCCCCGCCGGTTGTTTCCACCGGCTTGGTTTCTCTTTTTCCTACTTCAGGTCTTCCAGCGCATCCCTGATCGCCACGGTGAGGTCGCGCCCCCCGTCACCCCCGAGGCGCTCGTCGATCTCCTCAAGACGGCGGATCCATTCGGAGACCTCCTTCCGCGTGTAGGGGCCTCCTGCGGCTTCGCAGAAGTGGGTGCGGCATCCGAAAGGGCGCCCCTCGTAGATCATGCAGCGCGAGGTGTAGGGGTGGAGGAGCGGGCAGGCGCCATCCTCCCGCTTCGGGAGTTCTTTCCGCCCGGCCGCGCGCACCGCCTTGGCAGCGGTGAGAGCCTCTCCCTTGGTCAGCATCGGCACGCGGCCCGTGATCTGGAAGCGGCAGCACTCCGTCTGAAGGGTGCAATTGCGCTCGGGGGGATTGGCCTTCAGTTCGGCATAGATCTGACGGACTCCGGCGATCGCCTCCTCAGTGTCACGGCGCGGATCGGAGGTTTTGTGGGGATTGCGTTTACGCACGGGGATGTAAAAAAAGATTAAAAAATCCCAGAATCATATTGAAGAGCCGCAGGCGTGCGCGCTGGCCCATGCCCATTGGAAGTTATACCCGCCGAGCCATCCGGTGACATCCACCACTTCGCCGATGAAGTAGAGTCCCGGGACCTTGCGCGCCTCCATGGTCTTGGAGGAGAGATTGCCGGTCTCGACACCACCGAGCGTCACCTCGGCCTTCGGGTATCCCTCAGTCCCCGCAAACGAGGTGCTCCAACCATGAACCGAATCGAGAAGCGCATCGCTCTCCGTCTTGGTGCAACGGGCGAGAGCCTTATCCGGGGCATGGCGCGCGCACCATGACTCGGCAAAGCGGCGGGGCCATGCCTTCGAGAGGGCCTGCAGGGGTGTGTTACCGCTTCTCAGGGTCGCGCCGAAGGCCTCCGATCCGGCCCGTTCGGGAAGGAGATCGAACGAAAGAGCTTCTCCCTCCTTCCAGTAGGAGGAGATCTGCAGGATGGCCGGCCCGCTCACACCGCGATGGGTGAAGAGCATCGCCTCCTCGAAGGTCTTTCCCGCATGGGTGACGCGTACCGGAATGGCGACTCCCGCGAGCGGTTCAAAGAACGACTTCTCCGTCGGCAGGAAGGTGAGGGGAACCAGACCCGGTCGCAGGGTCGTCACCCCGAGGCCGAACTTCCGGGCGATCCGGTGGCCGATGTCGGTGGCTCCGAGTTTGGCAAAAGAGAGTCCTCCCGTGGCCACGACCAGCGCGTCGGCGGTGAAGGTCCCGCGCGAGGTGTTCACCTCGAAGCGATCGTTCTTCACGACATCCTCCACGCGGCATCCGCAGAGGATCCGGACACCCGCCTCGCGGCACTCGCTCTCCAGCATCGAGATGATCCGTCGGGAACTCTCGTCGCAGAACTGCTGGCCGAGCTTCTTCTCGTGGTAGGGAATCCCGTGCTTCTCGACCAGGGAGATGAAATCCCAGGGGGAGTAGCGGGCCAGGGCCGATTTGCAGAAATCGGGGTTGCCCGAGAGGTAGTTGGCCGCGGTGGCGTGGATGTTGGTGAAGTTGCAGCGACCACCCCCCGAGATCCCGATCTTCTTGCCGACCTGATCGTTGTGCTCGAGAAGGAGCACCCGCTTGCCGCGATTGCCCGCCGTGAAGGCACAGAACATCCCGGCGCCACCGCCGCCGATCACGATCACGTCGTGGTGTTCCGGAATATTGTCGCTCACGCAGCTAGTCATGACATCTGGGCTTCAAAATCAAAAGCAGGGGATGAAAAATATCGCGCCTCTGCGCGAGAATATGTCTCTATTGTCTCCGAACAAGGGTGACGCGACGCTCTTCCCTGCGTAAGCTCCTCATCTTATGGAAAAACAACGCTTCGACGGCTTGGGTCTCTCGCCGGAAATTCTCAAGGCCGTGGCCCAACTCGGATTCGAAGAGGCCACCCCGATTCAGTCCGCCGCGATCCCCGTCCTCCTTGCCGGGGGTGATCTGGTGGGCCAGTCCCAGACCGGCTCCGGAAAGACCGCCGCCTTCTCCATTCCCGCGATCGAGAAGATCGACCCCGCCAGCAAGGCCGTCCAGGCCCTCATCCTCTGTCCGACCCGTGAACTGGCCGAGCAGGTGGCCGACGAGGTCCATCAACTCACCGCCTTCAAGCGCTCCATCCACTCGGTGCCCATCTACGGCGGCGCCTCCTACGAGCGCCAGCTCTTCGAGTTAAAGAAGGGTGTCCAGATCGTCATCGGAACCCCCGGTCGCATTATCGATCACCTGGAGCGGGGAACCCTCAAGCTCGACCAGCTCAAGGTGGCGATCCTCGACGAGGCCGACCGGATGCTCGACATGGGCTTCCGCGACGACATCCAGAAGATCCTCGACGCCACCCCCGAGGAGCGCCAGACCGTCTTCTTCTCGGCCACCCTCTCGCGTCAGATCAAGGAGCTGATCAACCGCTACTCCCGCGATCCGCAGACCGTGGCGATCGAGCGCAAGGATGTCGCCGCCCCCGCGATCGACCAGTGGTATTACGAGATTCCCCCGCGCGGGAAGACCCAGTCGCTCATCCGTCTGGTCGACTTCCACGGGTTCCGTCTCGGCATCATCTTCTGCAACACTCAGCGCATGGTCGACGAGCTCGCCGACGCGCTGCTCGCCCAGGGATTCTCGGCCGACCGTCTCCACGGCGGCATCACCCAGGCCCAGCGCACCCGCGTGATGAACAAGTTCAAGAACTCCGAGTTCGAGTTCCTTGTCGCCACCGATGTCGCCGCGCGCGGCATCGACGTCGACGATCTTGAGGTCGTGATCAATTACGACCTTCCGCACGATCCCGAGGACTACGTCCACCGTATCGGCCGCACCGGCCGCGCGGGACGCAAGGGAATGGCGGCCACCTTCGTGAGCGGCCGCGACATCTACAAGATCCAGTACCTTGAGAAGTTCACACACTCCCGCATCCGCAGGGGAGTCATTCCGACTCCCTCGGAGGTCGAGGGACGCCGTTCCGAGGTCCTCTTTGAGAAGGTGCGCGACATTCTCGCCACCGGCCGTTTCTCCGACCAGACCCAGTTCACCGACCGCCTCATGGAGGAGGGATTCCAGGCCACCGAGCTCTGCTCGGCCCTCTTCTCCATGCTCCTCGGTCAGGTGGGAGGGGCTCCCGAGCCAGTGAATGCGCCGAAGGCCGCTCCGCTCCCCGTCGAGATTCCGATGGACGAGGGGTTTGCCAAGCCCAAGGGCTTCAAGAAAAAGCCACCCTTTGTCCCGAAGGCTCCCGCCCACGGAAAGCCCGCGTTCAAGCAGGGCTTCAAACCCGGCTTCAAGAAATCCTTTGATCAAGGCCCGGGCCACGGTCCCGCTCCCCATGGCGGCGGCGGTGGAAAGCCGGGCAAGTTCGCGAAGGGATTCAAGAAAGACCGTCCACCGAGATACTGAAGAGAGGCTTTTAGACTGAAGGCTGAAGACTGTTAGGTTCCGAAGCAAAGACCTGCTTACCCAATGCAGTGGTGCTGAGAAATCCATTCAGTTCCTGATTTTCTGAGTTCCATAGTATTCAATCGGGCTGATCCGCTTCCTCCGTGAATAGAGTCTTTCAGATTTTCGCTTTCAGCTTTTTCTGCGCCGGCCTTCATGCCGAGGTCACGATGCCCGCGATCTTCGGCGATCACATGGTCCTCCAGCAGGGAGTCACCATCCCCGTCTGGGGGAAGGCCTCGCCGGGTGAGAAAATCTCCCTCACCTATCAGGGGCAATTCGAGGAGACCAAGGCCGACTCCGCCGGGAACTGGCGCATCACCCTCCGTCCCCAGTCCCTCTCCAAGTACCCCGGGATCCTCGTCATCAACGGAACCAACCGCCTCGAGTTCGACGATGTCGTTGTCGGCGATGTCTGGGTCTGCGCCGGGGAGGGGAGCATGGCCCTGCCGCTTCATCAGACCGTCGGTGGCAGGGTAGCGGCCTCCGTGGGCGACCGTGAGCTTCGGCTCTTCCGCAGGGATGCAAAGGGATCGGGACGCTGGGATCTCTGCGATCCGGAGAGCGCCTCCAAATTCTCCGGCGTCGGCTTCTACTTTGCCCGCGACATCAGGGCGAGCCGTCAGGTTCCCGTTGGCATGATCGAGGCGGCCCGTGCCGACACCCCGATCTCCCGATGGATGCCCGACTCCCGCTCCCTCCCGAGTGCCTTCCGGGATCTGATCGCCCCGCTCATTCCCTATCCCATCACCGGCATCATCTGGTCGCAGGGGGAGTCGGAGCGCGGTGACACCGCCCTCCAGTACCGCCGCCTCCTGCCGCGCCTGATCCGGGCATGGCGCGCCGCCTGGAAGCAGGGTCCCTTTCCTTTCTACGCGCTCTCCCTGCCGGGTAGCGGCGAGGATTACGGACCACCCGTCGATCCCTCTCCAAAGCCGGATGGGGGTGCCCGCGGATGCCTTCCGTGGGTGCGCGAGGGAACCGATGCCATCACCTCCCTTCCCAATACCGGAGTCGCCGTGGCGACCGACCTCGGCGTCCCCCGCCTTGATCCCTCGCCCAAGGGGCTTGAGATCGGCCGCCGCCTCGCGCGCCTGGCCCGTCACCGCTACTACGGCGACGAGGTGAAGGATGCCGGCCCCGACTTCCGCTCCATGAAGATCGAGAAGGAGAAGGTCCGCCTCCGCTTCGACACCAACGGTGATCACCTCTCGATGGGGCTTCCCGATCCCTCAAGCGGCGCCACCCTTCTGGCCGCCTCCCTCAAGGGATTTGCAATCGCGGGGGCCGACCACAAGTGGTTCCCTGCCGTGGCCAGAATCGAGGGTGAGGAGATCGTCCTCCGCAGTGACGCGGTGAAGGAACCGAAAGCGGTTCGCTACAACTGGCGCGATTTCCCCGTAGGGAATCTCTATAATAAATCGGGTCTGCCGGTGGCACCCTTCCGCACAGACACCGATCAACCCTAGGCTTTGACGCGCTCAATATGAGCGCCCAGGCCATTGAGTTTTTCATCGATCGCTTCATAACCGCGGTCAATGTGGTAGACGCGGTTGATCTCGGTCACCCCGTCCGCGGGAAGCGCCGCAAGGACGAGCGCCGCCGAGGCGCGGAGATCGCTTGCCATGACGGGGGCGCCGCTGAGGCGATCGACTCCGTGGATGGTCGCGCGGTGGTCGTTGAGTTCGATGTTGGCACCCATGCGCTTGAGTTCGGCCACGTGCATGAAGCGCTGGGGGAAAACGGTCTCGGTGACGACGCTGGTCCCCTTCATGGTCGCGAGCATGGCGCAGAACTGGGCCTGCATGTCGGTCGGGAATCCGGGGTAGGGAAGGGTCTCGAGATGGAGCGGCTTGCGTGATCCGTTCGGAGAGATGGTGACGCTCTCGGTGGTGTGGCTGAGGTCGAATCCCGCCGTGCTCAGGGCGGTGATGACGGCCCCGAGGTGGCGTGGTTCGGTGCGGGTGATGGTCACTTTCTTTCCCGCGATGGCTCCCGCCACGAGGAAGGTTCCGGCCTCGATGCGGTCGGGGATGACGGTGTGCTTGGCCCCGTGAAGTTCCTTCACTCCCTCGATCTCGATGCGCTGGGTGCCGGCGCCTGAGATCTTTGCTCCCATGGCGATCAGGAAGTCGGCGAGGTCGACGACCTCGGGTTCCTCGGCGGCTCCCTCGATGTGGGTGGTTCCCTCGGCGAGGACGGCGGCCATCATGACATTGCCGGTGCCGAGCACGGTGGGGCCCTGACGGCCGCGGAGATTGATGCGGGCTCCGACGAGTCGCGGAGCCTCAAGCAGGATGTCGCCACCCTTGACGGTGACCTTGGCGCCGAGCGCCTCAAAGCCCTTGAGGTGAAGGTCGATGGGGCGGTCGCCGATGACGCAGCCGCCGGGGAGGGAGACCTTGGCCATCTTCTCGCGGCCGAGGAGGGGACCCAGCACGCAGACGGAGGCTCGCATCTTGCGGACGATCTCGTAGGGGGCCTCGGTCCTGATCTTCTCGGCGCGGATCTGGACGACGCCGCTGGCCCGCTCCACCTCGGCGCCGAGCTGGCTGAGGATGGTGAGCATGTAATGGATGTCGCTCAGGTCGGGGACGCGGTCGATGACGCATTTCTCCTTGGTGAGGAGGGTGGCCGCGAGGATCGGGAGGGCGGAGTTCTTGGAACCTCCGATGCGGACATTGCCTTCGAGGCTGCGGCCTCCGTGAACGAGTATCTTATCCATTTTCCGGTTTGTTCTATCCTTTGACTGCTTCGATGAATCGTGGGATCCCTTGGTAATCGGGGAGGGCCTTGATGTCGCGATAATTATGCCCCGCAAGGCACGCCATGACGGCCTCGGACTGGTCGATCCCGATCTCCAGGAGAAGGTGCCCGCCGGAGGTGAGGCGCTCCAGGGCGAGGGGGGCGAGCCGAACGATGAGGTCGAGTCCCTCGGGGCCGCCGTCAAGGGCCAGGAACGGGTCGTGGCTCACCTCGCGGCTGAGTCCCGCGATCTCTGCCGCGGGAATGTAGGGGAGATTGGCGGTGATGAGGTCGAAGGTCCCTGCTTCAGGCGGGGGGAGGAGATCGACCTCGTGGAAGGCAATCCGGTCGATACTGAGCAGGATGGCGTTTTCCTTGGCCAGTGAAAGAGCCTCGGGGGAGATGTCGGTGGCGGTGACGGAGGCCTCGGGGCGTCCCAGCGCGAGCGAGAGGGCGATGACGCCGCTTCCGGTGGCGACATCGAGGATGGAGGCCGGTGCCGGGTAGGTCAGGGCGCGCTCGACCAGAAGCTCCGTCTCGGGGCGTGGGATCAGGGCGCGGGCATCGCTCTTGAAGGTCTTCCCGCAGAACTCGACGGTGCCGAGCAGATGCTGGAGGGGGATGCCAGTGCCGCGCTGGCGGACGAGGTCGCGGAGCGGGCCGCGCTCCTTCTCGCCGAGGGGGCGGTCGAACTGGAGGTAGAGGTCCATCCGCTTGAGCCCCATGACATGGGCGAGCAGGTGTTCGGCATTGAGGCGGGGAGACTCGACCCCCTGCTTGCCGAGAAACTCGGAGGCTCCCTTGAGCACCTCCAGCAACGACATCATGGTCGTCGCCATGGTCAGCTTCCCGCCGAGACGGATTGCTCGAGCCGCTCCTGCGTGTCGGCCGCCTCGATGGCGGCGATGAGGTCGGTGATCTCACCCTCCATGACGCGGTCGAGATTGTAGAGGGTCAGGCCGATGCGGTGATCGGTGAGGCGGTTCTGCGGGAAGTTGTAGGTACGGATCTTCTCCTCGCGTCCCCCGGAGCCGATCTGGCTCTTGCGGTGGGCGGCGTATTTCGCATCCTCCTCGGCGCGCTTCTCCTCGAGGAGTCGGGCGCGGAGAATGGTGAGGGCCTTCTCCTTGTTCTTCTGCTGGCTGCGGCCGTCCTGACAGCGGACGATCTTGCCGGTGGGAAGGTGCATGACCTGGACGGCGGAGTCGGTGGTGTTGACCCCCTGGCCACCGGGGCCGCCCGCGCGGCAGACCTCGATGCGGAGATCCTGCGGCCTGATCTCAATGTCGACCTCCTCGGCCTCGGGAAGAACGGCGACGGTCGCGGTGGAGGTGTGGATGCGGCCCTGCGCCTCGGTGGCCGGGACGCGCTGGACGCGGTGGACTCCGCTCTCGTAGCGGAGCCTGCGGAAGACGTCGTCTCCGAAGACCTGGAAGATCACTTCCTTGTAGCCGCCGGCATCGTTCGCGCTCGCCTCGATCATCTCGGTGCGGAGACCGTTCGCCTCGGCATAGCGCGTGTACATGCGGTAGAGGTCGCCGGCAAAGATGGCTGCCTCGCTGCCTCCCGCGCCTGCCCGGATCTCGACGATGGCATCGCGGTCGTCGTCGGGTTGCGGTGGGAGCAGGGAGAGAAGGACGGCCTGCTCGAGCTTGGGAATCCTGGCATTGATCTCCTCGATCTCGGCCTTGGCCAGTTCGGCCATCTCGGTATCGCTTCCCTTGGCCAGCTCCTCGTTCTCGACGAGTTGCCTGCGGGAGTTCTCCAGATCGTCCCAGGTGGTGAGGAGTTCCTTGACCCGGGAGTGTTCCTTGAGAACTTCGCGCGCCTTCTTGGCGTCGTCGAAGAGGGAGGGATCGGTGATCGCTTTCTCCAGCTCGTCAAAGCGCGTGCGGCGCTTGGCGATGAGGGGCGTGAAATCGAGGTTCATGGCGTCTAATCCTCCCGATCAGGGGAATCGGGAAACGCCATGGTGCGGGAAGTCCGCCGCCGTGGGTTCTCCCGACACGGGGTCGGGAGAGGAAAGCTAGGCTTTCTTGGTCAGCGAGGGCTTCGTCGCGCGGGTGGCGCGGGCGGCACCGTAGCGGCGGGTGAACTTCTCGATACGGCCGGCCGTGTCGATGAACTTCTGCTCACCGGTGAAGTAAGGGTGGCAGGAAGAGCAGATACCGATCTTGATGTTCTCGCGGGTCGAGCGCGTCTGGTAGGCGGCTCCGCAGGCGCAGATGATCGTGGTGGCGTTGTAATCGGGATGAAGACCGGCTTTCATAAGAGTCGGTCAGAATGGCGGAAAGAGGCCGGAAAGGCAAAAGGAAAAATGAAGAATGAAAAAGGTGGGGATCAGAGAGCGCTGTGCCGGAGGCTTTCGACATTTTTCATCCCTCATTCATCCTTTCCAACCACTCCCTGTAGATGACAGGGGAGATCTCGGAGGGCTTGATCTCGCTGCGACCGCCCCAGAAGACATTGGTGTAGAGGAGGGGAATGCCCGCCTCCTGGAGGTGGCGGTCCATGGCGGCCTTGTGCTCGAGGACGCGCTCCTTGTCGGTGCCGTGGGCCACTCCCATGATGTTGACGTTGTTGAACTCGGGGCCACCCTCGCGCCAGTAGCAGTGGGTCATGATGTCGTGGCGGCCGATCTCGGCGCCGGCCTCGGACTCGCGACCGGGAGGGACGGCCCAGTGGAAGAGGGCGTTGAACCGGGTGACGCGGACGCCTGTGGCCGAGGGCTTCACATGCTCGAGGAAGGTGGAGAAACGTCCCAGGAGCTTCCGCTCCAGGAAGGAACGGGCCACGGAGTAGAACTCCCCGGGGGTGACGCCCGCCGCCTCGGCCCGCTTGATCCACGGGAAGGGGGTGATCTCCTCGGGGGTGAATTCCCTCTTGAGCTCCAGCAGGATGCTCCACTCGAGATCGGAAAGGTGGACGACGGCCGGTTGCATCATGGTGGCCGGCTCCTCGGAGCGCTCGCCCGGTTCGCATTTCTTGCGACGGACATGTCCGACTCCCAGAGTGAATATCCCCTTTGCCGACATCAGGCGGAAGGCGTCGGCACCGATCTTCTTCGAGAGAAGTTCGCAATGTTCCGTGAGGGAGAATCCGGCGGGGACCTTCAGGGTGGTCCAGAGTTTGAAGGCTCCCCCGGGGATCTTGGCATCGGTGGAACGGGTGACGACATGACCGGAGAAGGGGTCCTCCTTGAAGAGGAAGTCGAAGGCGGCATCGAGCCCGTCCTCGGGAACACGCCACGCGACCAAGGCCCCCTCGGCGAGGTTGTTGGCGATCAAGGTCTGGCGGACGCGCCGGATCGTCCCTCCCTCGAGCATGGCGCGGATGCGGGCTAGGAC